>Ga0209272_10001639_pt1 | contig 13829 bp, 8 predicted proteins | sample tdDd002_FD_187125 | JGI IMG/M metagenome (GOLD analysis project Ga0209272, IMG submission 187125) | Marine sediment microbial communities from the Atlantic coast under amendment with organic carbon and nitrate - tdDd00.2 (SPAdes)... | ecosystem: Environmental > Aquatic > Marine > Coastal >... | reverse complement strand
TAGGCTTGTTAACCGAATGGGATACCGCAATAGAAGGCTATACTTGAACGACGCATCTGCTTTGAGTCATGAGCCAATATTAAACTGGCCACTCGTTATATTGAGTGGATTATTCCTAATATTTAGTATTTTGCTGACACTTAGAGTGTCTTCAATCTAATCTTGTCACTTTCCTGTTACGATTCTTGAAATTAAATGAACTATAATGGAAAAGTAGGAGGGTGCATTATGCGTAAATGTTTAGGGATTATACTTGGATTTTCAATAGCGTTAACGGGCTGTCAGGCTGAAGTGAAGCCAGAGGCAAAAGCTGAATTTAAACCGGCTCCTATTCGTACGACAGTGTCGAAGGAAGATAGAGAAGCCGACGAAATAATGGAAGATTTTAATCGACTTATTGCAAAAGAACCCCGTGAGGATGAGGTTCTTGATTTTATACAATCAAAAATATCAAAAGTAGCTGTGAGTTCGGCAGACGAAATGATACTTGGTTATGAGCGTATTCAAAATTCGACATTTAGAAATCGACATCAATTTATGATGAAAGAAGATGTTCAGGCAATTTGTCTAACGAACTTTAAGTTCAATGAAGTGCCTGAAGACTCGTCCAATATCGAGGATGTTGGGTTGAGAATCTATGTTGAAGAGTTAAAGAATACAGGCTATAAGCTTGTTGTAAAAGATGGAAAATACTTACCGGAACTTGATTACAGTTTTTATGAGCAGTTTGTAGAGTATCTTTCAGATGAGATGCAGACATATTTGAAGTTGATGGGACTTAGAAAAGAACTCCTCTTCACAGCGGATCAGTCTTTACCGATTACCTGGGACGAGGTTTTTGATAGAATCATGCAATTTGAGAATTTTTTAGCACGATTCCCAGAGTCAAAAAAGAAAGATGTAGTGTGGCTCAACTATGAGTATTACACGAAACTATACCTCTATGGAACTGAGGGGACGCCTGCGTTTAATCATATAGACAATGAATTGGACAATTGGTTGAATGTGAGTTATGCGAATATTTATCTTGGAAATCAAGAAAGCCAGTTTATCGTATACTTTAAAGAGTACCTTCAAGTCATGAGCGATGAGGAGTATATACTCACAGAAGTTGTTGATGAGCAAAGAAATACAGTTCTTTTCAACTTGGACATGCAGCTTATATACTAGTACTAATACAAATTCAAAAAGGTTCTCTTAGATCATTGATCTTAGAGAACCTTTTTTATCGTTGTTCTTGATTTACTTATTCGGTTTTTTTACATTGGGTTGACTGCTAAACGTGAATTTGCTTTCTTCACGCTTAATAAGTCTCATTAAGTTGCTTCTATGTCTGTAAATGACAAAGAGTCCTAAAATGCTTGCCCAGATAACGAACTGTGTAGACATTCCAAAGAAGAAACTGAAAATCGGGAATGCCGCTGCAGAAAGAATTGAACCCAGTGACATATAACCAGAAAGACGAATAACAACAAATTGGAATATAATCAATACAAGTGCAAGAAGCGGATTCGTGCCCACGATCATACCAGCTGTAGTCGCAACACCTTTGCCGCCTTTAAAGCCAAGTGTGAAGGGGTAACAATGACCAACCACTGCGAATGCACCACAGATAACCGCACCATCTTGTCCCATCAAATAGTGCCCAATGAGTGCTGCTACCAATCCCTTAGAGAAATCTCCAATAAATGCAACTGCACCAGCTTTTTTACCAAGCGTACGAATGACGTTCGTTGCTCCAGTATTGCCACTTCCATGCTTCCTGATATCGATATCGCCCATCCACTTACTTACAATGAATGAAAAGGGAATGCTCCCAAGCAGGTATCCGATACCTATAAGCATGAATATTTTAATATTAAACATGTAATACCTCCCATACATACCTATTTTAACACAAGATGTGACTTCAAAACTATACTATATAATTGGAAAATGATACAATTAAACCAATAATGGTTAAATGGGGGTATCACAATGAAGGAGTTTCAGATTACATCAGCAGATGGATTGCTGTTACAAGGCAAGCACTGGACTTCGAAAATACCAGCGAAGGCCGTGATTCAATTATCACATGGTATGGCTGAACATATTGACAGATATGACGGCTTCGCAAGGTTCTTGGCTGACCGAGGATATGAAGTATATGGTCATAGTCATAGAGGTCATGGTAAAACGGCTAAAAGCTCTGAAGACCTAGGTTATTTAGCACAAAATGGTGGTTGGGATTTACTTGTTGATGATCTTATCGACATTACAAAAATGATTAAAGACAATTCGCCTGACTTGCCAATAATTATACTTGGTCATAGTATGGGATCTTTTGCAGCAAGAAATGCACTTCGTAGAGAAGCGCAACTTTACGATGGTGCAGTTATTATGGGATCGGGCTGGCAAAGTCAAGTAACCATAAGACTGGCACAAGCGGTTTCGTGGGTATCAAAGCTCATAATAGGAGCTAAGAAAAGATCAAAGTTGATGGATGTTATTCTATTTGGAAGTTACAATGACAAAATTGTGGACAGCACAACGACATTTGATTGGTTAACCAGAGACACTGAAATGGTGAGAAAGTATATTGATGATCCATACTGTGGTTTTGTATGTACATCAAGCTTTTACAGCGATTTGATCAAAGGCGTTGGTATTGTAATGAAACGCTCAGGCCTTGATCTCATCCCAAAAGACTTCCCAATTCTTGTCGCTTCAGGTGATGATGATCCTGTCGGCGGGCATGGGAAAGGTTCAAAAGCTCTTTATAAGAATTATGAAAAGAATGGATTCTCAAATGTGTCGTTAAAACTTTATAAAGATGGACGGCATGAGATATTGAATGAAATTAACCGAATAGATGTGTATGAAGATATAGTCAAATGGGTGGACTCCATAATTTGACCAAGAAAAGCCCGTATGATACGATGTTAGTTGTTACTAACAAAAGGAGGGGTTATGGCAAAATCAACGCGACAAAAACTTTGTGAAGCTGCCATTGAATTGTTCTCTAAAGACGGATATGATGCTGTAAGTACAAAGAAAATCGCTGAGGTTGCTGGAGTGAGTGAAATGACTTTGTTTCGTCATTTTGGGACAAAATCAAAGCTATATGAAGATGCCTATGATACTTACGTATATCAGCCTAATTTTGAAACGTTATTTGAGCGTGGGTTAAAGGGTGATGTTGAAATAGATTTACTCAGAATTGGGCATGTGTATCTGGATGCTCTATACATGAACAAATCATTGATTTTAATGGAAATACGTTCAAAGAGCGGTGAAAGTAGTGATCGACCGCTACTAACAAAGGCTCCTGTACGACTGAAGAATGCAATAATTGCATATTTAGATGATTTGAAAAACGAAGGTATCATTAAAAACGATGATACTGAAATGATTGCAGTGTCGTTTATCAGCAGTATTTTAGGACACTTTTTTAGAGAAGTAATTACACATCAATCAATCACGGAGATCACTGCGGTTGATGGGATCGATTACAGTATTAGAAAATTCGTAAATAGCATATTGAGTAACGCCGAAAGCGAATAGCATATGGCGTTATTTTTTCAAACTTCATGTTAGTGACTACTAACTAACCTATATGTGTTTTGGTACTTACATTAGTTGCAGATTGTTAACGTTCTGGTAATTGAATTCTTTTGAATATTCAGATATAATTAGGGAAAAATCACGAAAAACGTAGAGGAAAACAGTCATAAAGGAAAAAATCGAGGTGCTAAGAGATGAATTCGTTGAGACATGCAGGCATTGATGTAGGTTCAACGACTGTTAAAGCCGTTGTTATGGATGAACACAAGAACATACTATTTTCAACTTACAAGCGTCATTATTCTGATGTGAAAAATGCAGCTATAACCTTGATTTCAGAGTTAAATGCATATTTGGATCAGAGGCCGTTTACGCTACGCGTTACAGGGTCAGGTGGTCTCATGCTTTCTGATGTACTTGAAATACCTTTTGTTCAGGAGGTTGTTGCAAGTACGACAGCAATACGTGACAGATACTCAGATGTTGATGTTGCGATTGAGCTTGGTGGTGAAGACGCAAAAATTACATATTTTGGACATTCCTTAGAGCAGAGAATGAATGGTGTGTGTGCTGGAGGAACTGGTGCATTTATTGATCAAATGGCCAGTCTTCTTAATACAGATGCTTCCGGTTTGAATGAATTAGCAAAAGATCATAAGGTGATATATCCGATCGCTTCAAGATGTGGTGTATTTGCAAAATCAGATATACAACCGCTTCTTAATGAAGGAACATCCAAATCAGATATTGCAGCATCCGTTCTACAAGCCGTTGTAAATCAGACGATTAGCGGACTTGCATGCGGAAAGCCTATTCGGGGTAAAGTTGCTTTTTTAGGTGGACCACTACACTTTTTGTCTGAACTGAGAGAAAGATTTATTGAAACGCTCAATCTTGATGATGATCATACAGTGATTCCAGAAGATGGGCAGTATGCTGTTGCTATTGGAGCGTCCCTAACATCGATTGCAGATGACGTGATCAATTGGGAACAGTTAGAAGCAAAGATGAGTCGTATTGGAGAGAACAAGTCAGGCACTAAAGTGTCAATTGACTCATTATTTGAATCAGATCATGACTACGAAGTTTTTAAGTCCCGTCACGGAAAAAATAAGGTCAATAGATTGGAAATTTCAAGTTTTGAGGGTCCTTGTTATTTAGGCATAGATGCCGGTTCAACCACGACGAAACTGGTTCTAATTGATGGTGATGGAAAACTATTACATACCCATTATGGTTCGAATGAAGGCAGCCCGCTCAATTCAGTAATTGGTGCTCTTTCAAATCTTTATAAAGTCCTTCCTGAGAAAGCTCATATTTGCAGGTCTGCCGTAACAGGTTATGGGGAACACTTACTTAAAGCTGCCCTAGGACTTGATATGGGTGAAATTGAGACGGTAGCGCATTACAAAGCTGCTGAGTTCTTCCAGCCAGGTGTGGACTTTGTCCTTGATATTGGCGGACAAGATATGAAAAGTCTGAAAATCAAAGACGGATATATTGAAAGTATTATGCTAAATGAAGCTTGCTCTTCAGGGTGCGGCTCGTTTATTGAAACGTTTGCAAAATCGATGAAGCTTGATATAGAGACATTCGCTCGTAAAGCGTTGTTTGCAAAGAATCCTGTTGACCTTGGTACAAGATGTACAGTTTTTATGAACTCCAAAGTGAAGCAGGCTCAAAAAGAAGGCTTTGAGGTTGGAGATATTTCTGCAGGAATTTCATACTCCGTCATTAAAAATGCTCTCTACAAAGTTATTCGACTTCGTCAAATGGACCAGCTCGGATCAAAAATTGTAGTTCAGGGCGGTACTTTTTATAATGATGCAGTCCTGAGAAGTTTTGAAAAAATCACAGGACGTGAAGTTGTAAGGCCTGATATTGCAGGTGTAATGGGTGCATTTGGTGCAGCTCTACTAGCTCGAGATACATATGAAGTCGGTGAAGTATCAGGTGTTATATCTGAAAAAGAGATGGAAGCATTTACAATAAAAACATCAAATAGCAGGTGTGGTCTTTGTGAAAATCGATGTCTTCTTACCATCAATAAGTTTTCTGATGGAAATAGATTTATCTCTGGAAATAGGTGCGAACGAGGTGCAGGAGAAAAGGCGATAGTCGATGATGTGCCCAACATATACGAATACAAATACAATCGTGTATTTGATTACGAATCAATAAGTCCTGAGAAATCGAAAAAAGGAACTGTGGGACTGCCCAGAGTGCTAAATATGTATGAGCACTACCCGTTTTGGCATACACTTTTCACAAAACTAGGATACTCTGTGGTGCTTTCTGGACGTTCGTCTAAAGATGTTTATACGAAAGGGATGGAGAGTATTCCATCTGAGTCTGCGTGTTATCCAGCGAAGCTGGCACATGGCCATGTTGAAGATCTGATAGATAAAGGTGTGGATATGATTTTCTATCCATGCATTCCTTATGACATTAGAGAATCAAAAGATGCAAATAATAATTTTGCATGCCCAATTGTCACGAGTTATCCTGAAGCGATAAAATCCAATCTTGATCGTATTGAAGAGACAAGTGTTCTGTTTATGAAGCCTTTCTTGCCAATGGACGAACCTAAAAGATTGCAAAAGAAACTGTATAAATTATTTATGGACTCCGGTATCAGTAAGTCAGAGATGAAAGTTGCAGTTGAATCTGCCTACGATGCACTGGCGGAGTATAAATCAGATGTTCGAAAAAAAGGGGAATCAATCCTTAAATGGATTGATCAAAATCATGGTAAAGGCATCGTCTTAGCAGGTCGTCCGTACCATGTTGATCCGGAAATACATCATGGTATACCGAAACTGATCACGAATTATGGAATTGCTGTACTAAGTGAAGATGCTGTGGCGCATTTAAAAGATGTTCCAAGACCGCTTCGTGTTGTCGATCAGTGGATGTTCCATACAAGATTGTATAATGCTGCAGCATATACGGCGACAAAAACCAACCTTGAAATTGTTCAGCTCAATTCTTTCGGATGCGGTCTTGACGCGGTGACGAGTGATCAGATACAAGAAATAATGACATCTGCAAATAAGCTCTACACACTTTTAAAAATTGATGAAATCAGCAATTTGGGTGCGGCTCGGATTCGGATACGCTCTTTGATTGCCGTTATGAATGAACGTAAAAATGTTTCTTTGTCTCCATTACCTCAAGCGATGCAAAAACGTGTTGTCTTTGAAAAACATATGAAAAAGGATTATACAATTTTGTCACCTCAAATGTCTCCAATACATTTTGATCTTTTCGAAAAGGTATTTTCGGATAGTGGATACAATTTTAAGGTGTTGCCTGAAACGGGTGGTAAAGTCACCGAAATGGGTCTTAAATATGTGAATAATGACGCATGTTACCCATCAATACTTGTCGTAGGGCAGGTGATGGACGCTTTATTATCAGGTGAGTATGATCTGGATAAGACGGCCGTGGTTATGTCTCAGACTGGCGGAGGTTGTCGAGCGACAAATTATATAGCATTCATCAGAAAAGCGCTTAACGACGCTGGCATTGGCCATGTACCAGTTATATCACTCAATGCTGGTGGTCTTGAATCCAATCCTGGATTTAAATTAGGTCCACGAATGTTAAGAAGGCTGAGTATGGCAATGGTGTATGGTGATTTATTAATGCGTCTCCTATACAAAGTTAGACCTTATGAAGTGATTGAAGGATCAGCCAATCGACTCTATAGACATTGGGCTGATATTTGTAAAGATGATCTAAAATTGGGAAAAGGATCGATTTACAATGCAAATATCAGAGATATAATTACTGATTTTGATGAATTACCAATTCGAGATGTTCTAAAGCCAAAGGTTGGTATTGTAGGCGAAATTCTTGTTAAGTTTCATCCCGGTGCGAATAATAAACTTGTGGATTATTTGGAATCAGAGGGTTGTGAGGCGGTAGTGCCTGATTTTGCAGATTTTATGCTCTATTGTGGATATAATGCTGTCGTTCGACATGATGAACTCTCGGGATCAGTTATAGGAAAAATCGGTGGAAACCTGTTTGTCCATTACATCGAAAGATATAGAGCAGAAATGAAGACGTATCTTCAAAAAAGTGAAAGATTCTCAGCACCGGTGAGTATATCGAGTCTTGCCCAAAAAGCATCAAGCGTTTTATCTGTTTGTAATCAGACAGGAGAAGGTTGGTTTTTGACCGCCGAAATGATGGAACTTCTTGAAGATGATGTGAATAACATTGTGTGTCTGCAACCCTTTGCATGTTTGCCAAATCACATCACGGGTAAAGGAATGATAAAGGCATTAAAGAAGATTTTTCCAAAATCAAATGTAGCTCCCATAGATTTTGACCCAGGTTCGAGCGAAGTGAATCAAGTAAATAGAATTAAACTTATGTTGGCTTCAGCGTTCGAATCCTTGTAAGGATTCGTGCGTTGTTGTCGAAATGTAGTATTATGAGTTTGAATATCCATAAAATGGTATCTTGTTATAAAAGTAACGTTTTTAATGTATACAAGATACATCCAGTTAAAACGTTTACCTTCTAGTTTCTTTTTGCTAAAATAATGTTGTGTAACTCTTCTCATGATGACAAGTTCAAAGTAATTTATACATACTTTAGTTTGGATTTGCCACAAAATTATTTTCTTAATGAAAGGGAGTCGTGTGAATGTCTTACGTAAATGAAGTTTTTAAACGAGTTCAAGCTAGAAATTCGAGTGAACCTGAGTTTCTACAAGCGGTTGAAGAGGTATTTGAGTCTCTTGAGCCTGTACTAGAGCAGCATCCTGAGTTTGTTGAAGCGAACGTTCTTGATAGAATGACTGAACCAGAACGTCAAATCATCTTCCGCGTACCTTGGGTTGACAAAGCTGGAAAACTTCAAGTAAATCGTGGATTCCGCGTTCAATTTAACGGAGCTATTGGTCCTTATAAGGGCGGCCTTCGTTTCCACCCATCTGTTTACCTCGGAATAGTTAAATTCCTAGGATTCGAGCAAATCTTCAAGAATTCACTAACGGGCTTACCAATCGGTGGCGGTAAAGGTGGTTCTGATTTCGATCCTAAAGGCAAAACAGATGCAGAAGTTATGCGTTTTTGCCAGTCTTTCATGACTGAGCTTCAAAGACATATTGGTCCAGACGTCGATGTTCCTGCTGGTGACATCGGTGTTGGTGGTCGTGAAATTGGTTACATGTACGGTCAGTACAGAAGAATTCGTGGCGCATTCGAAAATGGCGTTCTTACTGGTAAAGGCCTTAAGTATGGCGGTTCTTTAGTACGTACGGAAGCAACTGGCTTCGGTCTAATGTACTTCGTAGAAGAAATGCTTAAGCACAACAATATTGATATTTCTGGTAAAACAGTGGTTATTTCTGGCTCTGGTAACGTTGCAATCTACGCTTGTAAGAAAGCTCAAGAAATGGGCGCAAAAGTTGTTGCTGTTTCTGATTCATCTGGTTACATTTACGATGCTGACGGAATCAAGCTAGATACAGTTAAGAGACTTAAAGAAGTTGAGCGTAAGAGAATTAAAGAGTACGTTACAGAGCATCCATCTGCTGAGTACCATGAAGGTCGTGGCGTTTGGGGTATTAAGTGTGATATCGCTCTTCCATGTGCGACTCAAAATGATATTCTTATCGACGATGCTAAGCAACTAGTTGCTAATGGTTGTATCGCTGTTGGTGAAGGTGCTAACATGCCTACAACTAACGAAGCAATCAAGTACCTTCTTTCTGAGAAGATCCTTCTTGCTCCTGCAAAGGCTGCTAACGCTGGTGGTGTTGCGACTTCAGCTCTTGAAATGTCTCAGAACTCTATGCGTTACTCTTGGACATTCGAAGAAGTTGACGCTAAGCTTAAACAAATCATGATTGACATTCACACGAATGCTTCTGCTGCTTCAGTGAAGTATGGTCTTGGTTACAACCTAGTTGCCGGCGCTAACATTGCTGGTTTCCTAAAGGTTGCAGAAGCTATGATAGCCCAAGGAGATTACTAATGGTTTGATCGAAATCTTCTGATTTCGAGCATCAAACCTTACTCAGCGAGCGGAGCGAGTCGAGTGTATTCCTGACTGCCCGAAGGGCACTACGATCGAAATTTTCAATTTCGAGCATCGTACTTTACTCAGCGAACGCAGTGAGTCGAGTACCATCCTAACTGCCCGAAGGGCACTTTATCGAAATTTTCAATTTCGAGCATCGTACCTTACTCAGCGAACGCAGTGAGTCGAGCACCATCCTGACTGCCCGAAGGGCACTTGAAGATTATAATGACATAACATAAAAAAAGAGACGTGAAGCCCAGGCTTCACGTCTCTTTTGAGTTTGAATAAACTTACTTATTGTGCTTCTGCAAGCTTCTCTAAAAATAGATCAATAGCAGATTGTGGTGTAGCCCAAGACGTAATCAGTCGTATTGCTGATTGATCCTCATTAACCTTTTTCCATACATAAAAATCAAAGTGATTTTGTAGGTGCTCAATGACTGTGTTGTTTAGAATCGGGAAGATTTGGTTTGTCTGTGGCTCTACGAGAAAATCAATATTGTGTTCCTCTAATCCTTTAACGAGTTGCTGGGCCATGTCAATTGAATGTTGAGCAAGTTGAATATATAAATCGCTTTTGAATAGCTCTTCAAATTGTATTCCAAGCAATTTTCCTTTTGCAAGTAGCCCGCCGCGCTGTTTAATATGGTACTTCATATCAGCTTGTAGTGCTTTTGTTCGAATAACAAGTGCTTCGCCTGCAAGTGCACCAATCTTTGTGCCGCCAATGAAGAAGGCATCAGTGAGTTCGTACAAATTGGCCAAGTTAAGGCCAGCTTCTTTAATGCATAAAGCTGTTCCCAGGCGTGCGCCATCACAATATAATATGAGGTCGTTGGTATGACAGTGTGTGCTTAACGCTTTAAGCTCGTCCAATGTATAGACTGTACCCAGTTCAGTTGGGTTAGATATGTACACCAGCTTTGGTTTAACCATGTGTTCGTCTTCATGAAGATCAAGAACGGATTGTACATCTTCAGGGCTTAGTTTACCTTCTGGCGTATCGACTGTAATGACTTTATGTCCAGTGCACTCGATAGCACCGGCTTCATGTACGGCAATGTGCCCAGTCGATGCTGCGACACAAGCTTCGTGAGGACGTAGAAAGGCACCAATGGAGATAAGGTTGGTCTGAGTTCCGCCTGAGATAAAATGGACGTCAGCGGACGTGTCGTTGATCTCGTGACGTATGTGAGATATCGCTGCAAGTGTGTGCTTGTCATAGCCGTATCCTTGAGCTTGCTCCATATTTGTTTGAATAAGTGCATTTAATATATTAGGGTGTGCGCCCTCGCTATAATCATTTTTGAAACTATACATAATATGACCTCGATTCCTTCAAGTGGATTATTCAATGTCAATATTATACATAAAATTACTTGAAAGTTCAACTAACTTTATTGAACTTTCAAGTAATTCTAAAAGGATCAAGTTTCTGTGGTATAAAAAATCCCTCAACACGAATGTATTGAGGGGTCTGGTTGCTTTAGTCGGAATGATTACTGCCATTGAATTCTTGCTGGAGTTCTGAGAATTCAAGGCTAAGTGCATGCTGCCTGTCATGTTGTCTTTGACCAAGAGGGAATCCACTGGAATCAAAGCCAATATAGTTTGTTTTTACTGGAAGTCTAAATGTGAAGGTTGAACCTTTGTCGAGTTCACTATCAACTTCCATAATTCCGCCGTGTAAGTCTACAATATTTTTAACAAGTGAAAGTCCAATACCATGACCTTCGTGGTTTCGATTCAAAGTGGTATCAACTTGAGCAAATCGGTCAAAAATTTTGCTTTGGTTATCGGGACTAATACCAATGCCATTATCTTTTATAGCAACATTAGCGTATGTGTTGCTTGGGTCAAAGTAAATATGAACATTGATTTCGCCGTCTATGCCAGTGAATTTTATGGCATTCGAGAGTAGGTTCATGAAGACACGTTCAATTTCAAATGGATCACACTCAATAACTATTTCGTCAACGTCTGCTTCAATAGAAATTTTAATACGCTTTTTATCAGCATATGGTTGAATGGCCATTGTAAGTTCTTCTGCAAGGTAAACAATATCAACGAGATCGATATTTAGGGTGTATTTATCAGCATCCATTTTTGTAATATCAATCAGGTTGTTTACAACACGCAGTAAGCGGTAGCTATTACCTTTAATGATACTTGTGAAGCTGTCTGCATTTTCAAGGAGCTTGTCATAACTTTTCTTGGTGAGATAAAGTTCATTGAGTTGTATTGCACCAAGAATAACATTGAGTGGTGTTCTTAGCTCGTGAGATAAGTTTATAAAGTAATCATTCTTAAACTTTTCATGGCGAATGATCTCATCGTATAGCTGTCTGTTCTCATCCAACTTTTCTCTGAGCTGTCTGGTTCGTGAATTTACCTTTATTTGAAGCGTATTACCTCTGTAGATCAGAAATAAGATCAGCGCAATAGAAATGCCAAGTACAACGTTGAAGAGAGTAAGATAGAGCTCCTCACGATTGCCGAGTTCATAATCAGCAAGCCAAGTGTTATTCAACTTTGTAATATATCCAGACTTTTTATTTGTGAGTACAAAAGAGTCGAGCTTATGAAGAAGCTTGTCATCTTTAGACCAGTATCCTGTATTTTTAAAATAAAGTTTTTGATCTACAAATTCAATGTCATCAATTCCAAAATGATCAAGTACAGAATTTGACTGGTGGAATGGGAGTAGGGCTATATCGATTTCTTTTCTTTGAAGTGCCATAAATACATCATAAATCGTTTCGTATTCCATTATGTGGTCTTCAGGCGCTAGTGATGCAATATAGTCGTCGATGGTTTGGCCTTTTCGAATTCCGATATTATGGCCGCTGAATTTTGTTGTAGCTTCATAGAAGCTATGAAGGTCATCAGGGCTTATAGTTTTAACGGTGTCTTTTGGGGCATAGAGGTAGTACTCCTGCACAAAAAGTGGAAGTGACTTATCACCACGAATGGATCTAAAATAAGAACCATCATAGAAGAAATCGCCATGGTCCTCAAATGCTTCAAGAGCTGTTTGAGAATCATAGAGTTCAACGATGAGCTCTTTGCCTTCTTCTTCCGCGAACTTTGATATGAAGTCTAGTGCATAGCCTGAAGGTCTTCCGTTAACATCGTAAAAGAAGAACGGGTAATCATTATTCACACCGATAAGGGTTATTGTGTCAGATTCTGCAAAAGTATTATATGGAGTTATTATGACGAGAGTTAGTATCAGTAGAAAGCCGATTTTCATTATGCGGTTCATTCGCATAACCTCCGTTGATGTTGTTTAGTTATTGAATGCACGTCGTATTTATTCAAGTATGCGTTCTTGCATACTGTCTGCTGCATCGATAGGATCCTTTTGGCCCGTTAGAGCTTTTGTGACTTCATTTTGAAGGATATAAGATATTTTATCATAATATGCAACACGCGGACGTGGTTTAGCTTGATTAAAGTAAGGCAACATTCTTTCGATGAAAGGCATTTGTTCGATAATATCAGCATCATGATAAAGACTCTTTACAATAGGTAAGTAGTTATGTGTTAAAACCATTTCCTTTTCTTTTTCTTCACTGATCATGAATTTGATGAATTCTGCAGCTTGTTCTTTATTTTTAGAGTGCTTTGATATCATGAACATCCAGCCTCCGAAAGTCCCGTGGCTTGCTCCTTCTTCAGTAAAAGAAGGAAGTGGGGCAACTTGGACATTCCCTTTAACGGGAGAATCATCAGCATTAACACGTCTCCAACCAGCAGGCCAGTCACGCATAAATACAAGATTTTCAGCAATAAATTGTTTTCGCACGCCACCGCTCGTATATGTTGTAACATCTGGTGGTACGATACCATGTTTGTAGATCATGTCAACCATGGTTGTAAGCGCTTCTTTAGCTTTTGGACTATTAAGAGCAAGTGTGTCGCCATCGCTGAAGACTTCGCCGTCATTACTCCAGAGGTACTCAAGGTAATTACAAGTGAGTCCTTCATACTCGAACCACGAACCTGCATGGCCATACATATTTTCTTCTCCAGCCATAATGAGTTTAGATGTAGCTATGAGTTGATCCCAGGTTTTAGGTATAGGCTGGTCATATTTTTCAAGTAAATCTTCTCTGTAATAGAGCATGCCAGAATCAATACGGTATGGAATTGCATAAAGTTCATCATTCATTGTACCTGCCTCAATCGCACTTTCGAGAAGGTTAGAAAGTTCTTCTTCATTAAAGTACGGTGAAAGTGGT
>Ga0209272_10001637_pt1 | contig 13836 bp, 13 predicted proteins | sample tdDd002_FD_187125 | JGI IMG/M metagenome (GOLD analysis project Ga0209272, IMG submission 187125) | Marine sediment microbial communities from the Atlantic coast under amendment with organic carbon and nitrate - tdDd00.2 (SPAdes)... | ecosystem: Environmental > Aquatic > Marine > Coastal >... | reverse complement strand
TACCTTGCTAGACCTGCTATTACCGAATATAGAATAATCTCTTTTAATGATACTTCAGTCAAATTTTGGTTTAAAGACCCCGATTCCCACAAGAAACAACACCTTACTCTTAACATTGATAAATTTATTGGAAGATTAATTTATCACATCCCACCTAAAAATTTCAAAATGGTTAGAAGGTTCGGACTATATTCTAGAAGATCAAAAAATAAAATACCCAAGAAGAAAAAGTTATTTAAAACTAATTCTTCTTGGGCTGAACGTTTCTTTAAATATTTTGGCGTTAATCCATTAATTTGTCGTAAGTGCTGATCACCCCTGCACTTACTTGAAATCTTTCATGTAAAATACGGTGTCATCCAATACAACAAGTACTTTCCATAATGTCATGCGCTCATAGCACTACAAACCGCATCCCTCAATGGGGTATTTTGTAATATGCAATTATACATAACAAATCCATTCTACACTATTTTAATTTTTTTTCTAATTCAAAACCTAAAAAGGTGGGATTTTAAGTCTATACTTTCCTTAACAATAAAAAAGGCCTATGGAATTATCCATAGGCCTTTTTTATTATACTCCTGAATATGCTGCGTATCCGCCATCTACAGGTATTACAGTTCCATTTACAAATCCAGATGCTCCGTCATCAGCAAGCCATAACAGAGTTCCAAGAAGCTCCTCTGCTTCCCCAAATCTTCCCATTGGAGTTGCTGTGATTATCTTATTGGCTCTTTCAGTATAGTTTCCGTCTGCGTCTCTTAAAAGTGCTGCATTCTGAGTTGTTTCAAAGAATCCAGGTGCTATAGCATTTACTCTGATTCCTGATTTAGCAAAGTGTACAGCAAGCCACTGAGTAAAGTTAGATACTGCTGCCTTAGCACCAGAATATGCTGGTATCTTTGTTAATGGTGTGAAAGCACTCATTGAAGACACATTTATTACAGATGCTCCCTTCTTTCCAAGCATATCTTTAGCAAATACCTGAGAAGGCAGTAGAGTTCCTATGAAGTTAAGATTAAATACAAACTGAATTCCTTCAGGGTCTAGGTCAAAGAAACTTGTCATCTCAGAGTTCTCAAGAGCTTCTAAGCTATGCTCCTCATTTGAAGTAGTTCCCTTAGGATGGTTTCCACCAGCACCGTTTATAAGGATATCACACGTCCCAAACTCAGCTGCGATTACATCTCTTGCAGTCTGAAGGCTTTCAAGCTTGAGTACATTAGCTTCTACACCTATAGCTGTTCCCCCGGCATTATTTATCTCAGCTGCTACAGTGTCAGCTGATTCCTTTCTCAGATCAAGGATTGCCACCTTTGCACCACACTCAGCCAGAGCCTTTGCGAATGCGCCGCATAACACTCCACCTCCACCTGTTACTACTGCTACTTTACCTTTTAAGTCTATATTAAATGGAACTGCCATCGTCACTTCACTCCTTTTTTAAAATTATTATATTTTTAGATTTAGCCACCTCTCTTCAGTCTATTACCTGACAGATCTTCTTATCTGCTAAAGGTCTATAGTGAAGATTGGTGGCTGATTACTTTTTTTAATTACTTATTTAGTTTTTCCAGAGTTTCCCAGATACCATTGATATATGTAGCACCTAGTGCTCTGTCATATAATCCGTATCCTGCTCTTCCGGTTTCTCCCCATATCATTCTTCCATGGTCTGGCCTCATATATCCAGTGAATCCTGTATCATGATATGCCTTTAATATAGCTACCATATCAAGATCCCCACAAGATGAAAGGTGAGCTGATTCCTCAAATGATCCTTCCTCAGGTAACTTCACATTTCTTATATGGGCAAAGTGTATTCTCTTTCCAAACTCTCTTATCATTGCAGGCACATCATTTTTAGCTGTAGCACCAAGGGATCCACTGCAGTGAGTTAATCCGTTATATGGAGAATCCACAAGGTTTAGAAATCTTCTCAGATTATCTGCTCCTGTTATGATTCTTGGTAGTCCAAAGATAGACCAAGGCGGGTCGTCTGGGTGGATTGCCATGAGTACTCTTACCTCTTCAGCCACTGGTATGATCTGACTCAGGAAGTATCTAAGGTTCTCCCAGATATCCTCTTCTGTTACCTTTTTATACTGGTCTAGTACGTGTCCCAGACCTCCTTCACCGTAACTAGTATCCCATCCTGGAAGAGCTAACTCTCCGTTTCTTGGATCCATCTTTGTCACATCACTTTTATAGTATACAAGAGCACTAGATCCGTCCTCTAATTTGTAATCAAGGTTTGATCTTGTCCAGTCAAATACAGGCATAAAGTTATAACATATACACTTTACTCCGGCTTCAGCCAGGTTTCTTATATTTTGCTTATAGTTTTCTATATATTTATCCCTTGTAGGTAGTCCTAGTTTGATATCCTCATGTACCGGAACACTTTCTATTACTTCCATCTCAAGGCCTGCATCGTTTACAGTCTTTTTAAGTTCCATTATCTTTTCTATGGGCCATACCTCTCCCACAGCTATGTCGTATATAGCTGTTACAACACCTGTCATTCCAGGTATCTGTTTGATATTTTCAAGAGTTACAGGATCATCTGTCCCATACCATCTAAATGTCATCTTCATATCTACATCCTCCATTGATATTTTAATAATACTAGTATACAAGATAAAACTTCATATGTAAAGAGTCATTTTTAAATGACTCTTGTACAAAATGTTACTTTTTTAATCACTCAAGCTAAAACATCGATGGATTTAAAAGTTTTGGGAATCCCATTATTATCTGTGGACAGAATGCCACAAAGAACAGTGCTATTATAGCCATTAGGAAAAATGGTAAAACACCTCTAAAGGATCTCTCGATTGTAAGACCTGATATAGATCCTGCTATAAGCAGACACAGACCATATGGAGGTGTCACAAGCCCAAGAGCTAATGTCATTACAATTATTACTCCAAGGTGAGTAGGGTCTACTCCAAGAGCTAATGCTGCAGGCAGGATTACAGGTACAAATAGTATCATAGCTGGTACTGCATCCATGAATGTTCCTATGAACAGGAAGAACATTACCACTACAAACATAAATGTATTAGCTCCTCCAGGCATTCCTAAGAAAAATTCTGCTGCTTTAGTTGATACATTGTAGTATCCCAGTAGTTCTCCTAGTGCATTTGCTGTACAAAGAGCAAATAAAGATAGTGAACTTAACTTTAAAGTCTCAACTATTATATGTGGCAGATCTCTTACTTTAATAGTCTTATAGTAAAACATTCCTATTACCAGTGCATATACACAGGCGAAGGCTGCCGCTTCTGTAGGTGTGTATGCTCCTGAAATAATTCCACCTATAATGATTACAGGTGTTAATAGTGCAGGGAAACTCTCCTTAAATAATCCAAAGATATATTTATAAGATGCTTTTTCTCCCTTACCATAGTTTCTTTTCACACTGATAAAGTAAACTATAGCCATCATTGAAACTCCTAAGATAAATCCTGGTAGCAGACCTACAAAGAATAGTGCTCCTGTTGAAACATTTGCTATTCCTGCATATACTACCATTGTTATACTTGGAGGTATAATACTTCCCAGAGTAGAGGATGCCGCTGTTACTCCCACTGATATTTCTTTATCATAGCCATTCTCTTCCATTTGTGGAATAAGAATTTTTCCAACTCCTGCTGTGTCAGCCTGAGAAGATCCAGATACTCCGGCAAATATCATTGATACAAGTATGTTTGCATGAGCCAGTCCGCCTCTAATGTGACCTACAAGTGCTATACAAAGATCGATAAGTCTCTTTGATATAGAACCATGATTCATTAGATTTGCTGCTAGTATAAACAGAGGTACAGCCAGAAGTACAAAGGATCCAAGACCCGTAAACATCTTCATGAATACTACTATACCGCTTAAACCAGGAATAAGCATAACTCCTGTAAATGCTACTATTCCTATAACAAATGAGATCGGAACTCCAAGAGCAATAAGCCCTAAAAATATTCCTACTAATAACATCTGAGTCATTACTTGACACCTCCCGTTTCTACTTTACCAGCTTTTTTACTGACAAGCTCCTTTATATGCCCTATCATATGATCGATACTATAAATTGTAGATGTGAAACCTAGTATAGGAACACAAAGCCACGTATATCCCATCTTCACTTCTGGTAGACTAATCCATCTGTAATTCCAGAATCTTTTAGTAATGTCTGTTCCATAGTATAAAATTGCCACTGAAAAAAGTAGTACCATCAGAGATATAAATATCTTTAAAACTATCTTCTTTTTTCCGCTTAATTTATCCAAAATGCTTGTAAAGGCAAAATGCTGGTTTTCATAAGCCATTACTCCTGCCCCCATAAATACCGACCATGTAAATGCATAGGTACTAACTTCCCCAGTCCATGTCACCATTATTCCTGCATATCTACAGAAGACCTGTATTACTATTGATATAAAAAATATACTGATACAAATAACTCCAATTCCCAACTGAAGCTTTTGAATCTGCTTTGATAGTTGTGCTATCATCTTATGTTCCTCCCCTGTTAAATCCCCGGACTGTCCATTAGACAGTCCGCAGATTCCCTGTACTAAATTACTTTCTAGTTAATTCTAATAGATCTTCTAAACCATTTTTCTTAGCATACTCATCCTGAATAGGGATAGCAATTGCTTTAAATGCCTCAAGGTTAACTTCGTTAATCTCTCCACCGTCAGCTAAGATCTTAGCCTTAGATTCATCAAGCATCTTGTATGTTACTGCTCTTTCTTCTGCTACTGATGCTTCAGCTGCTTCTAAGATCCAAGCTTGCTGCTCAGCTGTAAACTTATCAAAGTTACGACCATTCATAAGAAGAAGTCTAGTAGTGTAGTCGTGAGCTGTAAGTGAAGTATATTTTCCGTTTGGTGTTTTATGGTGCTCTTTAAGCATCATGTTTGTATGATCATTTTCTGCTGCATCTGCTGTACCAGTATTTAGAGCCTGGTATAGTTCCTGCCATCCTACAGATATAGGGTTAGCTCCTGTTTTCTTCCAGAATTCCTGCTGTACTGGTGACCCCTGTGCTCTTATATTTAATCCCTTAGCATCTGTTGGTTCAACAATTGGTCTCTTACCATAGAAGTTTCTAACTCCTGAAGAGTAGTACCCTACTACTTTAAAGTCGTTGTTTGTCTTTTCAGTGATGATGTCCTTCATCTTGTCTCCAAACTCTCCATCGATTACTGTTTCCCAGTTATCAAAACTGTCAAAGATGTAAAGAAGTGAAAGAAGATCAAATTCCTTTACTCCTGTTCCCGACATAAATCCTGGTGATGCTACTACCATATCTACAGAATCAGTAGTCAGCTTCATAGCAAGTTCAGATTCGTTTGTTCCAAGAGTTCCCGGGAAAACTTCCGCCTTCATCGTTCCTCCTGATAATCTGTCCAGCTCACTTGCAAACTTGTTTAATCCATATTGGTATGGATTTTCCAGTGAAGTCTGATTATGTGCTACTCTTAGTGTTACTGGTTTTGGTGCTGCTGCCTCAGTTGACTTTGCCTCTTCCTTTGATCCGCATCCTGCAAAACCTACTGCTAAAGCTAGTGATAATATCCCTAGTACTTTTTTCATTCTCTTTGCCCCCTTAGTTTTTTTTATAATTAAGACCGTAGTCTATTAAAACCATCTCTTACATTGCTGTTATCGTGTTCCAAATATCTTCAACCACAGGAATACCATTTTCTCTATTGTCCTTTCTTGTATTCATCTCCATCTCACCTGGATAGAATATCTTTCCATTGGTATCTGAAGCCTCCGATGCCTTTATCTCTTCTAATACCTCATTTATAATGCCATCTGTCATATTTATACTGTTCATCTGAGAAGGATCTATTGCGATTACTACCTGAGATAGCCCATACTCATCTTCACAATTTTTTCCTACAGATGTTACTGAGTTTCCACCAGATAATACTGCTGCGATAAGGTCAAGTGCAATTGACATTCCAGAACCCTTCCAGAATCCCATAGGTAATACTCTCCATGTCTTTTCTATCTCTGTAGGATCAGTAGATATTCTTCCTTCAGTATCAAATCCACCTGCTACAGGCAGCTGTTTTCCTTCGATCTTAGTCTGCTCGATCTTACCATATGAGAACTGAGCCATAGCACAGTCGATTACTACATGTTCCTTGTTGCTTCTAGGTATAGCCATTACAAAGGGATTGTTTCCGATATTTCTGTCCTTTGTTCCCCAAGCTGGCATGTTTGGCATAGTGTTAGTCCAACACATACCTATCATTCCTGCATCTGCTGCCTGCCATCCAAATGTTCCACCTCTCATCCAGTGGTTTGTATTTTTAATTGCTACAATTCCAATTCCGCTTGTTCTAGCAAGCTCTATAGCTCTATCCATAGCACTCTGAGCATTTGTATTACCCATTGCCAGGTTTCCGTCCCATCTTTCAAACGATCCCATACTAGCTTCCACTGTTGGCTTTGCATCTATCTTGATGTATCCCTTATCTACATATGACATTACTCTTGGGAATCTGTTTACCCCGTGGGAGTAGATCCCGTCTAAACTGTTATCAGCAAATAACTTTGCACTTCTTCCTGCTGTTTCTGCATCAAACCCCTTCTTTAATAGTATTCTTTCAAATTCTGCAACCATATCATCATATTTTATTCTTAACATTATTTAATCCCCTCTCTGTAACTCTTTAATAGCATATCTGTTATTTTCACTGTGTTCATAGACTGTGCAAAGCTTGCTTCACTTTCTTTCTTTCCTACTAGCTCATGTACTACTGCCTGCTGGAATGGCATAGCTGCATGCTCTGGTTCTTCAAATGTAAGAGTTTCTGTCTTTCCATCTTTTTCGATAGTTACCTGCTTTGCAGATAGACCATCGTAACTTATTCTTCCCTTGTTACCTATGATCTCTACCTTATTTTCATTCTTGTCTGCTACATAACACCAGTTTCCTACACCTAGGATTCCATTTGCAAACTTAAATGTAGCTACTACTGTATCATCTGCATCGTAGTATCCACCTTTGTTTTCTACGCTACCATCCATAGACTCTATCTCTCCAAAATACATGATTAGACAGTCTAATACGTGTACTCCCATATCTAAGAACTTTCCTCCACCTGATATAGCTGGAATAACTCTCCAAGGTAGTCTATCTCTATCTAGCTCAGCATCTTCCACTGGCTGAGTCTGAGTTACATATACCTGTCTTACATCTCCGATAATTCCGTTATCCAGTAGCTCCTTTATCTTAAGGAACTTCTCTACTCCCCTTCTATAAAAGGCTACATATACTGGAATACCAGTTTCCTTTGATAACTTCTCTATCTCTAAGCACTCCTCATATGTATTAGCAATTGGCTTTTCTACATATGGAATCTTTCCTGCTTTTAATATCTGCATAGTGTATTCAAAGTGAAACTTTGGTGGAGTTGCTACATATACTACATCTACTTCTGGATCTGCCAGCATCTCCTCTACACTCTTATATACCTTATCTACACCATGTCTATTTGCCCAGTCGCTTGCCTGGTCATAGTCTAGGTTGTATACGCCTACTAGTCTTGAATACTCTGATTTATATAATCCTGGTCCACTCTTTACTTCAGTAACTGCACCAGTACCTATCATTCCCCATCTTACTTCTTTTAACATTAGTTGCCTCCTATAAGATTTCTGTATTTATTTTGATAACGATCTTTCTTATCTTAGACTTTTCACCGTCAAAGCAAGCTGGTATGTGTACTATATGAGGGAAAAATACTGCAAATGTTCCAGGAGTCATAACCATTTCAGACTCTCCTTCACACCCTTCATAAAACATGATATCTCTATCTTTATCGTATTCAGTCGCTACTACATTATTTCCTGTATCCACTGCAAATCCGATTCTTTCTTTTCCTCTTATAAGGCATTGTACATCTATATACTTTCTGTGGACCTCAGGTTTCTTTGATTCTCTCGGAGCTGTTTCAGTATCGATTACCTGTACAAATATATCCTTTCCTTGAATCTCATATACCCCTGCTTCCTTGTTTTCAAGATCTGTTTCCTGCAGATATTTCACTGCTCTTTGTATAGCTACTGGATATATAGTCATATCTCCAGTATTCTTTATATTTCCAAATATCATGATATCCCCCTAATTCTTTATAAAGTTACTACTATCTTACAAACTTTACTTGGATCATTCTCTATAAGGTCAAACATCTCCTGTACATCCTCTACTTTAAATGTATGTGAGATAAGTTTTTTTGCATCTACCTTTTTATTTTCAAACCAGTCTACCACTGTAGGGAATTGATTGTTGTGAAGTCTAGATCCCTTTACCTCTAATCCTTTTTTAGTAATATTTACCTGGGCAATGTTTGATGGTGTAGGATTGAATCCTAGAAGTACTACTCTCCCTGCTGCTGAAGCTAGCTCCACTGCTTGTTCAAATGTCTGTGGAATACACACTGCATCTATTATTACATTGGCACCTTCACCATTTGTAAATTCTTTTACTGCTTCATAGATATCTTTCTTTCCTGGGTTTACTGTTAAGTCTGCTCCAAGATTTTCAGCGATAGATAATCTATGCTCGTTAAAGTCAGAGATCATTACTCTGGCACCCTTTGATTTAGCTACCTGTAGGATAGCAAGTCCGATTGGCCCTGCTCCCATTACGAATACTGTATCATTTTCTCTTATATCTCCCTTTGATGTAGACTGAGCTGCAATTGTAAATGGTTCTATAAGAGCTCCCTCTTCAAATGGGATATCTGAACTAAATTTGTATGCTCTTGTTGCCGGCACTACTACAAATTCCTGCATTCCTCCATCTGTATGTACCCCGCTTACTTCAAGCTCTGCACACACATTTTTATTTCCTGTTCTACATGCATAACATACTCCACAAGTTGATACAGGATCTACAGATACTCTGTCTCCTGCTTTTAGATGTGTTACTGCACTTCCAGTTTCTACAACCTCTCCTGAAAACTCGTGTCCTATTACTCTAGGATAAGTAGCTAGTGGATTAGTTCCATGGTAGATATGTACATCTGAACCACATATCCCCACAGCTTTTATCTTTATAAGAACTTCATTCTCGTTTTTTACTTTTGGCGTTTCCTTTTCTAAAAACTCTATCTTATGAGCTTCCGTTACACATAATGCTTTCATAACTATTATCCCCCCTAGATTTTTAAATCTTTAATTATAATGGTCAAGTGATTTTCAAGCTCACTTGTATACTACTATCTTTTTTTCATAAAAACAAATTTTTGTTCTGTAAATCACCTACAATGAAACTTTAAAGCCTATAAACAAACGTTTTTCTAATAAAACCAAGCTTTATTACCCTTAAAAAACTTTATTCATCCCTATAAAAACATATATTCTAACTTGGTTAACCTTACTTACCCCTAAAAACAAGGGATTTCCATATATCGGATCTTTATTCTTTATCACACTAGTATGCAAGTTCTGATTTCTTGATGCTATCCTACACCCTCTGGATAGATTTTGTCAACAACAATTTAAGCTTTTTTTAGAAACTTTAAGCTGTTTACAGGACTTTCTATACTGAAATGGGATAAATAAACCGTTAGTTATCTTTTATCTCATGTTCCTTCTCTCGAATCGATTGAAGTGTTAAAGTCTTATTGAATAGTTAAAATTTTAAGATAAAATAAGAGGTTGTAACTATCCTGTCCAGAACTCCACCCCTCTTTTATCTTTAAATTAAGTCTAACTCTCTATTATCATTCAACATTTAGTTGTTTCTTTTTAAATCAAAATGTCGTATAATATTCTTGTATGCAAGATGGAGGTAGATTATGAAGTTGAAAAACATTTTAAAGAATAATACTGAAAACAACAGACAATATGTCTATAGAATATTAAAAGAAAATATAATGAACCTTTATTTAGAACCAGGCGAATCCATAAGTGAGGGAGAGATAGGAGAATATTTAAATGTCAGCAGAACTCCTATTCGTGAAGCAATAGTTAAGTTAGGGGAGGAAAGGCTTCTCAATGTCTATCCCCAGAGAGGATCTTATGTTTCTAAGATAGACCTTGACCTTGTAGTTGAATCTCTCTTTATGAGAAAAACCCTTGAAAAGGAGATGCTTCTTTTAGCTATTGAAAGAGGTGTAAGCGAATCTCTAATAAAAAGTCTTGAGAAAAACCTTCACTTTCAAAAGGTGTTGTTTCAGCTAGGAGAAGATCTTCATGAATTCTTCTATCTGGATAATGAATTCCATAAACTCATCTTCAAGGAGTATGGAAAGGACAGAGTATGGCTTACCATAAAGCAGTTCAATTCACACTACGACAGGTTAAGACTTTTAGATGCCCTTGAGAAGACTACAATGGAAAAGACTCTTAAGCAGCATGAAAATATAATTAATATACTTAAGACCGGTGATAAGAGAGCTATCGCTGATACTGTTACCGATCACCTTTCTAACTTCAAAAAAGTTATCAAATCACTTCAGGAGAAACATCCTACATATTTTGAAGTTAAACAATAATTCACTAAAATAACCAGGGTCTCATTTTTCTGAGACCTTTTTTATTTTTTTGTCTTATTACAGTTGCTATAAACTTTGACTTTTCCCAATTTTTATAGTAAAATTGATGTTCGTAAATACGTTCAATTATTCGGATATTCGGAGGGCTTATGAAAATAAATAGAAGTGTTAAAAGAAGTATAGACATACTTACTATAATTAGTCAGTCAAAAGACGGACTTACCCTAGCTGATATACAAAAGTTTTTAGACATACCTAAAAGCAGTGCCTTTGACCTTGTACAGACCTTGCTTTCTACCAATATGATCATGGCGTCAGGCTATGATGAAAAAAAATATATCATCGGACTGAACAGTTTTCTTATAGGAGCTTCCTATGAATCAGATCTGGTTAAGATTGCTAAAAAGTACTTAAAAACCCTGGCTGAAGATATTGGGAAAACAGTATTCCTGGGGATAGAGCAGGACGGAAATGTAGTATATATAGACAAGGCTGAACCAAAGAGTGCTATCTTTACAATAGCTACTCTTGGGTCTACCAACCCCATCCATTGTACATCTTTAGGAAAAGCTATTGTTGCTGAATACCCTAGAGAGGCCGTAGAAAAAATACTAGATGAAAAGGGAATGGTATCATTTACTCCCTATACTATAACCGATAAAGAAAGTTATTTTGAAGAGCTGGAAACAGTGAGGATAAAGGGATACTCTGTAGATGACAGGGAGCTGGAAGAACAGATGCTCTGTATAGGATCTCCTATCTTTGACAGTAGAAATAAGGTCATTGCAGCAATAAGTGCTTCTGGGATCTTCTCTGGTCACGACATCGTTTCAGAGCATGGAAAAAAGATCAGAGAAACTGCTCTTGCTATATCAAGAGCTTTAGGCTGCAGATGTTAAATAAAATAATATTATTTTAAGAATTTTAAGGAGGTCTTTTAAAGACCTCTTTTTTCTTATGTTTTTTTACCATATATAGTATATTCTTTCCTTAAAAAATACATTTTGATCTCTTTGCAAGATAGAAAACATCATTTCTTTTTAAAAAAATCAATTGACAAATTTTCAAAGTTACGATATAAAGTTGTTAAGATGTTTTTTTCGAACTGCATTCGCATATACGAATTTAAAAAATAGATCGACTTTATAAGGGGGATTCACGTGTTAAAAAAAATGGATACATTAAAAAGAATCACTGACGTTGGTATCGTTGCTGTTGTCAGAGCAGAAAATACAGAGGAAGCTATCAGGATTTCAAAAGCTTGTGTTGAGGGAGGAATTCCTGCAATCGAGGTTACTTATACAGTACCTGGCGCTACTGAAGCTATAAAGGCTCTTAAGGAAACTATTCCTGCTGACCAATTAATCGTAGGTGCTGGAACTGTTCTTGATGCTGCTACTGCTAGAATCGCTATCTTAGCTGGTTCTGAGTACATCGTTTCTCCAGGATTTGACCTTGAGACTGCAAAACTTTGTAACAAATATGCTATTCCATATATGCCTGGATGCATGACTATCACTGAAATGCTTACAGCTATGGAAGCTGGATGCGACATCGTAAAATTATTCCCAGGATCAGCTTTCGGACCATCATTTGTTAAAGGTGTAAAAGGACCACTACCTCAGGCAAACATCATGCCTACAGGGGGAGTTAGCTTAGACAACATCGATCAGTGGATCAAAAACGGAGTAGTTGCATGTGGAGCTGGTGGACAGTTAGCTACTGGAACATCTGAAAACATCACTAAAACTGCAAAGGCATTTGTTGCCAGAGTCAAAGAAGTAAGAGCTGAGATGGCTGCTAAGTAATTTCAGAGGTAAACTTTTAAAGGTCATTCAAACTAATAAAAACTAAAATATAAAATAATAATTTCAGGAGGATTTACATATGAAAAAAGTAGTAACTATGGGAGAGATCATGTTAAGATTAACAACTCCTAAATTCGAAAGATTTAGCCAAGCAAACAATTTTGACGCAGTATACGGTGGAGGAGAAGCTAACGTAGCAGTATCACTTGCTAACTACGGGTTTGATGCTCACTTAGTAACAAAAGTACCTACTCATGAGATTGGAGAATGTGCAGTTAAGCATTTAAGAAAGTACGGAGTAAGCACTGACTACATCGCTAGAGGTGGAGAAAGATTAGGAATATACTTCCTAGAAACTGGAGCTTCTATGAGAGCATCTAAAGTAGTATACGATAGAGCAGATTCTGCAATCGCAAACGCTACTTCTGCTGATTTTGATTTCGACGCTATCTTTGAAGGAGCAGAGTGGTTCCACTTCTCTGGTATTACACCAGCTATCTCTCCTGCTGCTGCTGAATTAACTGAAATGGCTCTTATCGCTGCTAAAAAGCACGGAGTTACTGTATCAGTAGACCTTAACTACAGAAAGAAGTTATGGACTCCAGCTGAAGCACAAGTTGTAATGAAGAAGCTTATGGAATACGTTGACGTTTGTATCGGAAACGAAGAAGATGCAGAGTTATGTCTTGGATTCAAGCCTGGACACACTGATGTAACTACTGGAGAGCTTGAGCTTGACGGATACAAGAGAATATTCACTGAGATGAAGGAGGAGTTCAACTTCAAGTATGTTGTAACTACACTTAGAGAATCTCACTCAGCATCTGATAACGGATGGTCTGCACTTATCTATGATGGTAACGAGTTCTACCACTCAAAGCACTACAACGTAAGAATCGTTGATAGAGTAGGAGGAGGAGACTCATTCGCAGGTGGACTTATCTGTGGAATGCTTGACGGTAAATCACAAGGAGATGCTCTTGAGTTCGCTGTAGCAGCATCTGCTCTTAAGCACACTATTCACGGTGACTTCAACCTTGTAACAAGAGAGGAAGTTATGGTTCTTGCAGGTGGAGACGCTTCAGGAAGAGTACAAAGATAATTAACTATAACTTTTAAAGGCACAGCTTACGCTGTGCCTTTTTTTTGAATGAATCAATAAGTCGTTTATGATAACTATGATGAATTTACACCTTTAGGTGGACGGGACTTTTATTGCATTAAAGCTTTAGTCTTTATTTCAGAATCAGCCTGAACTTCTGCCATGGCTCTATCCTGTCTAAAAAAAACTTATAGCTTTTCTTTACCCTTCCTACCACACTGGTTTTTCCGCTGTTTTTCATGTTACTTTTAGCTATCTGGAGCTCTCCTGCATAGTGACCATAGAGTGAGCTCTCTATTATTATATCTCCTCTACTTATATCCACTGTATTTATCGGTTCAAAATGATGTCCCCTGTGCTTTACCCTGGGCTGTGTGGACCTTATCATACTACTGTTTAC
>Ga0209272_10001634_pt1 | contig 13861 bp, 6 predicted proteins | sample tdDd002_FD_187125 | JGI IMG/M metagenome (GOLD analysis project Ga0209272, IMG submission 187125) | Marine sediment microbial communities from the Atlantic coast under amendment with organic carbon and nitrate - tdDd00.2 (SPAdes)... | ecosystem: Environmental > Aquatic > Marine > Coastal >... | reverse complement strand
GAGTGCTGCCACGGTAGATGCCATGGTAGATGTCACTCGTCAAACAGTGGAGAGCGCAACCAATGGTGAAGAGTCGATTGAAAGTACTAAAGGCGACTACACCATAAATGAAGACACCAAAGCGCTGTACGCCATGACCGAAATTCCATTGGGAATGGACGCCACATTGATTACCGGTGTGCGCTGGGTAGAAACCGAGTTTGCATCCACGGGTTTTATGTCGTTGGAAAACGATGACTTTGAGTTCAATGGTGCAGGGAACGGTAGCCTGGATATTGCAATTCCACTGCCAGAGGCTTCCATTAAATACAGTGAATTCTTCCCTAGTGCCCATATTCGCTATGAGCCTACTGAAAATATTCTGGTTCGTGGTGCAGTGTGGACCAGTTTCACTCGCCCATCGTTCAAGCAGGCGCGTGGCTATGCGACCTTCGATAGCGATATCGAACTTTGCCCACCGGCCAGTGATAATTGCGATGATTCACAAGGTGGCGCAAGCATCCGTCAGCTACAGGACTACATTCTTGCATCAGACAACGCGCTTGATGTGGGTAACCCTAACCTGACTGCCATGACGTCAATTAACTACGATGCGTCATTGAGCTGGTACGCCAGTGAAGACCTGTTTATGGAAATTGGCCTGTTCTACAAAGACATTGAAAACTTCATTGTTGATGTAAACGGTATTTCCATGTCGCTGGCTGACCTGCCAGTGCGCCTGCCGGTGAATCAGGTGACTGAATTCGTTATTCCACAGGACCTGGTAATGGACGAAATCAACATCACACTGAACGGCGACAAAGCCAAAGTGTATGGTGTTGAACTGAGCTACAACCAGTACTTTGAAAACGGCTTCTTTATTCAGTCGAATGCCACATTCCTGGATAGTGATGCGCGCTTAGACGGCACAGTACGTCAAGGCTCTGTGCCACTGCCTGATCAGGCTGACCAAACCTTTAACCTGACGCTGGGTTGGGAAAACGAAGTATTCTCGGCACGTTTAATTACCAACTACCGTTCCGACATTCTGGAACAAATTGGTTCGTGCCCGGTATCTGCAGATTTGGCTGACGCCAAGGCGTGTAAAGTCTGGGGAGACCAGTATCAGGCCGGTTATACCAGCGTAGACATGAAGCTGAAATACGATGTTAGTGAAAACGTACAGTTGTATTTCGATGCACTCAACCTGACGTCTGCCGAAGATTTACGCTACTTCGAGGGTAACGAATACAGCGGTGGCAACATCCTGTATCAGAAGGAAGTATACGGCCAGACCTATCAGCTGGGTGCCACGATCAAGTTCTATTAATGCAGGGATTGAGGCATTGCCTCAGAACAATTAATCGAATCGGGAACGTGGCACAGAATATCGGGTAACTGAGGTTCCCCGCTAGCTGCACTCCCGCTCTATCATCCTTGGGAGGGTGAACATGAAAAAGCTCAATCGCATTGCCGCCATTATGAGCGGCGCCGTGCTGGTGACCGGCTGCGGATTTGAACAAACCATAAATGTAAAAGAAGAGCCCGCGCCTGCACTGACCGGTCAGTTTGTCGATGCGCCGGTAGGTGGCATTAACTACAGCTCAGAGTCTTTCCCCGACGGTACAACCAATGACAACGGGGAGTTTTCCTATTTCCGTGGAGACCAAATCACGTTTCATATTGGTGATTTCGCGTTTCCGAGCGCGCCGGCTTCAAGCTTGTTAACGCCGCTAGCGCTGTTTAAAACCGATAACCCATTCAACCCTGCGGTAGTAAATACGCTGCGTTTATTGCAGGCGCTGGACACCGATGCTGATCCGAGTAACGGCATCAGTATCTCTGCCAATGCAGCGGCGGCCGCACAAATGACCCTGGCCGACGGTGAAACGATAGAAACCTTCTTTGCCCAGGACCCGGACGACTTCGCAGCTGATGTTGAGCCTTGGCTGGCAACGGCAGGCGGTAGTGCGAACCTGGTGGGTTACGACGAAGCGGTTGAACACTTCGTCGATTATCTTGAAAGCGAATACGGTACCCTGCTTACCAATGCAATCAATGTAGAGTTGATCACAGGTACACTGTACAACACCTTTATTCGCGGCAGCAGTGCCGTAAAAAACAGTATTAATTTCCTGCCTGATGATGCCACTGGCATGACAGGTACGTTCACCATGGTGGAAGGCGAGTCAACAGTAACCGGTACTTACGGCTATGCGTTTGGTCGTCGTGCATTGGTGTTGACCACAGAAACCAGTACCCATTATTTGGTATCCCGCTCGTTTAACACCGTAAATCAGGTGTACAGCCTTTGCTGGTTCGACAATCCTACGCAAGCGGTAACCAGTTTGGTTCGTATGTGTGATGCCGATGAAGATCCAAAAGACAACCTGCTGGTACTGACCGAAGAGCAGGCCGACCTGGAACTGATTGCGCTTGAAGAAGCGGCATCAGCCATTGAGCCTGCGCTGGCAGAGAGTTTCGATACCGATATCACCACCTTCTTTTCATCGGGCTACAAACGCCTGACAGAAGATGAAAATGCAGGTGCGATGTATTTCAAAACCGGTGGAAGCCCGATCATTGACCCGGATCTTGGGCAATTAACCCTGGCGGGTGCGCGTTTTACCATTGGTAACGCCGCTGCCAGCCCGAGTACTGAAACAGCTGATTCAGATACAGTGGGCACCGGTATCTTCAATATTAGTCAGGGCTTTACCATTAGCTTTGACGTTGTTGATCACAATGGCTCAGGTAGCATGAACATCTACGTAGATAACAACACTACCAGCCAAAGCAAATCTATCCACGGTGCTGCCAGTAAGTTTATTGGCATGAGCATCAGTGAAGAGAACTTCCCGATTGGTCAGCGCTTTACTTATACCTATGTACCGGGTACCGACGTTACTGGTCTGCCAGTGGACGATCCGGACGCGCGTATTTTAAACCCTGATGTAACCAACTCGTTCTTCCAGCTTCGTACCGACAGCTCAGGTAGCATTACCATCGACAACCTGACTATTGAAACGGTTGCTGATGCGGTAGATGTGCCACAAGAACCTGAAGAGCCGGAGGAACCGGAAGAGCCGGAAACACCTGAACAACCCGTAATTCCGCAGGTTGACCTGCCACTGGTTTACGACTTTGTGGGTGTAACTGAAGACATTTTCTCAGACGCTTTTGCCAGCCTGGTAAACAGTGCCGGTGAAACGCTGCCCATGTACACGCGCACCGGTGGTTCAGTCACCGTTGTCAGTGAAGGTCTGCAAATTGATTCTGGCCGCTTTACCATTGGTAACTCAACGCCAGACGTAGATACGTCAGGTGATGATGTCACTAACTCGGGTGTGCTGGATCTAAGCCGCCCTTATAAAGTCGTCATGGACATTGTATCGGTAAGCGACCCGGATGGTGACAACAACTTCCAGATTTATGTGGATAACAACACCAGTAGCAGCAGTAAATCTATACTCGGCGGTGCATCGAAATTCTACAGTGAACTGATCAATACCCTTACGCCAGGCACCACGCTGGAAGTGGAAGGCCCTATTGCCTCGGAAAATTCCTTCCTGCAACTTCGCACAGAAAGCGGTGGTACCGTAGTCATCAACAATCTGCGCATTGAATATCTTGACGATACCAGTGTGTTCTCGTGTGACGACCAGCCCGAGCTGTATTTCTGCGATGATTTCGCCAGCGGTACAACCGACAACTGGGAATTACTGGCGCAACCAGACAACGCAGAAGGCGCGGTAGGTAGCTTCGACGTCTTTAACGACAACGGTAACAAAATGCTGCGTTATACCGCAGGCAGTGCCGGCGGCGAAATCCTGCAGTTAACCGAAGCGGCCATGGCGCAAATTCCGGATACTGCAGATTACTTTGTAGAAGCACGTATTCGACCTCGTCAAAACAGCACCACTGCCAATAAGCAGCTTTACTTCACTGCCCGCTACGACAGCGAAGGTAACTGGTATGGCGGCGGTATGAACCTGCAAAACTCGTCCAGCAACACGCGTATTGAGATTGCTATTAGCACCGACGGTTCGATTAACCGCCCAGTGCAGGCAAAAACACCGTTGTTACTCGGTGAGAAAGACGGTACTGACGGCGTGTGGTACCGCGTGCGCTTCGACCTGGTTGGCGAAACGTTAACAGCGTATCTGGATGGCGAAGAAATGGGATCGGTAACGGACAGCACGTTTACCGCTAAAGGCCTGATCGGTATGTTCACCAACAACCGTTCGTTTGAAATGGACGACTTCAAAGTAGGTGACCCAACCGTTAAACCCGTGCAGTTAACGCTGGACTACAAAGACACCACCTGGGATACCACCACGACCAGTGACCCGCTGTACGTGTATGTCACTGCTGTGAAAAACGATGGTGTCACCGACGATACGTTTACCGTGACATCGTCTAAAGACAGTGTGGTAACGGCGACTGTTGATGGTCCGAATGTGACACTGACACCGGTGGGTGCTGGTAGTGCCACTATCACCTTTACCTCAGGCTCAGACGCTACGCTAACCCGCAGCATCGAGGTCATGGTAACCGAAGGTTTCGTCATGCCGTCGAGCGAGTATGGCGACCTTACCGGTAAGGTATCACCTGCCCTGGCATCAACCGGCGCGTACATTGATGGTAAGCTGATGCTGACCTTCGACAACGCACCTACGCTGGGCGAAGTAGGCGAAGTGCGTATCTACAACGCGGCTGATGATACGGTTGCAGATGTGATTTCCCTCGGTGGTGAAATTAATGCTCTCGGTTACAGCGGCCAGGATCGCCTGCGTCGGGTGAACTACCGCGCGTTTAATGTTGAAGGCAATACCTTAACGATTGTGCCTCATAACAATGCGCTCGATTATGACCAAACCTACTACGTCGCCATTGGTGACGGTGTGGTCACCAATACACAGCTGAACGGTGTGGACTTTACCGGCATGGGTAAAAACGCAGGCTGGGAATTCTCGACCAAAGAGATAGGCCCGTCAGGTAATGACGTTACGGTCGACGACGACGGTCAGGCTGATTTCCGCACTGTACAAGGCGCTCTGAACTACGTAATGGAAAATGTAGCAAAAGACACCGCCGCGACTATTACCGTGAAGTCAGGTATGTATAACGAATTGCTGTATGTTCGCAATAAAAACAACCTGACTATTCAGGGTGAAGACCGCGACGATACCGTTATTTACTACGACAACTACGAGTCGTACAACGGCGGTACAGGTGGCAGCGAACCACTGGGCACAGGTACTCCGAACGGTGGCCGCAGTGTGTTCCTGGTAGAAAGTGCTGACATGCTGGTGCTGAATAACTTCACACTGAAAAACAGCCATACGCGTAACAGTGTGGATTCAAACCAAGCGGAAACGATCTACTTCAACAGTAGTCATCGCTTAGTGGCCAACAACATGAACTTCATGAGTGAGCAGGATACCCTGCTGCTGAAAGGCTACAGCTGGTTCTACAACACGCTGGTGGCGGGTAACGTCGACTTCATCTGGGGTTATGCAAATGCAGCCTTGTTTGAAGACAGTGAAATCCGCACTATCGGTGATTCCAAGTACGGTGCAGATGCGACATCGCCAGGTGGCTATGTGCTGCAAGCGCGTGTACAGAACGAATCTGACAAAGGCTTTGTATTCCTGAACAGCGACTTTACCCATGGCCCTGGTCCATTGGGTACGACAGTTGAAGCGGGTTCAACTTATATTGCCCGCAGTGGTGGCAACAGCAACTACTTCGACAATATTACGTTGATCAATAATACCTTTGGTGAGCATATTGCTACGGTAGGCTGGGCCTACGATGGCATCAATGGTCAGCCTCAGCCTAACCCGGATCCGGCTACGGCCACAGCGGGCTGGCGTGAATACGGTAGTACAGACGCACAGGGTAACGCGCTGGATCTGAGTGCTCGCGTAGGTGGTTACACGCTAACTGAAAGTGAAGCCGCGGATTACAGCTCACGTGCAAGTGTGTTCGCAGGCTACAACGACAGTGCAGGTTGGGATCCTCAACCGCTGGATGCCCCTGTGATTGTTGAAACCGAAATCGACAAAGGCTTTGCAGGTTACAACTTTGATATTACCGGCGGTGCAGGTGGTATGGTTGTAACTGTGGATACCGGCGCGAAATTAACGGCTGCGCTTGAGCAAGCCAAAGACGCGAATTCACCGATTATTATCTATGTCGACGGTGTGATCACCGACGCCAATAACGATGGCAGCGGTCGTTCCATTGAAATTAAAGACATGGACAATGTGTCAATCATAGGTGTGGCTGACCGAGGTGAGTTCGACGGTATCGGTATCTCGATTCGCCGCGCCAACAACATTATTGTGCAGAACCTGAAGATCCATCACGTATTGACGGGGGCGAAGGATGCCATTTCTATTGAAGGCGATGACGATGGCTCGACGACCAGCAATATCTGGATTGATCACAACGAGTTGTACAGCACGCTGGACGTAGACAAAGACTACTATGATGGCTTGATTGACTCTAAGTCGGGTGCCAAAAACATTACGATTTCGTATAACTACCTGCACGATCACTGGAAAGCGTCGCTGCATGGTCATACCGAGTCAGATACGGCCAGTGACAATACAGATCGTCTGATAACGTTCCACCACAACCGTTTTGAGAACATCGAGTCGCGCTTACCGCTGTTCCGCTACGGTCATGGCCATCTGTATAACAACTACTACAACAACATCAATTCAACGGCGATTAACTCGCGTATTGGTGCAGAGCTGCAAATCGAGAACAACGTGTTTGAAAACACCCAGAACCCGATTGTGTCGTTCTACTCTGATGTGATTGGTTACTGGAATACCTCGGGCAACCTGTTTGGTACCGGTGTCACCTGGACCACCCCATCGGGTACCGATGTGGTAGCGGGTCCGGACCAAACGCCAACCAGCAGTTATGAAGTGCCTTACGATTACAACCTGGATGACACCAGCATTGTGAAAAGCAAGGTCATCAACCACGCTGGCGTAGGCAAAATAGACCAATCCGGGCTTGATATCCCTGCGATAACAGACGGTGGAAGCGATGGTGGTTCTGGTACGGGTGAAGCAACGGATGTCACGCTGCCATACAGTGAGGACTTCAGTGCTGCCGATGCCAGTGCCTTCTTCAGCGCCGACTATAAGTCGATGCCGGATGACAGTGCAGCGCCGTTACACAACATCACAGGTGGTGGCAGTGGTATCACGGTTGCTGGCGGACAAATTACGCTGGACAGTGCGCGTTTCACCATTGGTGATACGCAACCTGGCACAGATACGGCCGATAGCGATACAGCGGGACGTGGTGTGTTCGATTTAAGCCGTCCATACAAGGTGTTGGTTGATATCGTCAGTGTGAGTGACCCGGATGGTGACAATAACTTCCAAATCTATGTGGATAACAATACCAGTAGTAGCAGTAAGTCTATGCATGGCGGTAGCTCGAAGTTCTTCGCCAAGCTAATCGGTGAGCTGACGATTGGTACCCTAGAAGTAGAAGGTCCGGTAGCCACAGCAAACTCGTTCATTCAGTTGCGAACTGAAAGTGGTGGCGTAGTGGTGCTGGATAACTTCAGATTGGAATACCTGGACTAGCGTTTATCCCTAGGGGAGGATGTACAACTTCCCTACTATGAACTCGAAAATCCGCGTACCTGAAAAGGACGCGGATTTTTTATTTTTATAAAAACAGGTATTGGTTACTGGCTCTATCAATGGCACTGATAATCAAAATATGATCCTTTTATAAAATTCATTAGTAATAAAATCAATAACTAACAGTATTTTTGTATACTATTAAAAAATTGTGCTGGCATTTATTACAGTATTGTCATATATTGAATAAGGCAACAAAGCGAAGGAGGATGTATGATGAAAGCACTTAAACGTTTCTTCAAGCGAGCGCATCCGTATACTGTTGCTTATTACCTAGGTAGAAAGAATACTCAGCGAATCTTAGACTGTAAGATCAAAAAGAAATCGAAACTACTGGCAGAGCAACATTAGCTAGTGCTTGAAGAGAAAAGGCTCCATTGTGGAGCCTTTTTGCATTTCAGGGAAAATTTCCTGTCGGCTTTTGTTTTACCAAGGAAAGGCAATCGGAATCAGTACATAGCAACACGCAAACACCCACAGCAGCATTGGCGAACCTAGCCGAATAAAATCACTAAAGCGGTACTTTCCTGGCTCGACAATCAAAGTCACGATGGGAGAGGCGATGGGGGTCATAAAGGCAGCCGATGCCGCAAACAACACCGTAATAGCCAATGGGTAGGGCGACACGCCTAATTGTTGCGCAAGGCTAATGGCAATCGGCGCCATCAATACTGCTGATGCGGTGTTAGACAATATGTTCGTCATTAATGCGGTGAGAAAAAACACCATTACCAGCACCGTTTGCGCAGAGGCGTTCTCGGCAATACCCAGTAATCCGTCTACAATCATGCCTGTTCCACCGGTTTGCTGTAATGCATCGGCTAGCGGGAGCATGCCCGCCAGTAATACCAGACTTTGCCAGTGAATGGCGCGGTAGGCGTCTGCGGCGTTCAGGCAGCGAGTCACAATAGCGGCAATAGCTGCAAGCAGCACCGAGGCGACTAACGGCAGCCAGTTGAATACAGAGCTGAGTACCATCAGTGTGGTAATGATCAGCGCCGCCGGCATTTTTTGAAATGCTGGTACAACATCCGAGGCTTCGGCAGGCGTTTCCAGTACGACAAAATCGTGGTTTTGCTGCTGTAAGTGCGTAATTCTGGCCCACGGACCTGTCACCAGTAAGCTGTCTGAGGGCTGTAATAGGAGATCCTGAAAATGTTCAATAGACTGACGGTTTCGCCTTACGCCAAATACATCCAACCCATAGCGGTCCCTGAATTGCGCCTCCCGAATCGATTTGCCAATCAGCTTTGAATCCGGATGGATTAATACACTGACTGCGCCGAACTCCCAACTGCGATACTGAGTTTCCAGTTGAGAGGGGTGGAAAACAAATAATTGATTGGCCTGTTTGGCTTCGTCTAATTGCGAGGCAGGTATGGCGACGTGCAGCACATCGTCACTGTGCAGGACGATATCGGGTGACACCCCCGCTTTTAACTCACGCCATCCGCGAACCCGTTGTGATAAATCCAGTACTCTTAATCCGTATCGCTTATAGAGCTCACTTTGTGCAATAGTTTTGCCATGCAGGGGGGAATCCGGGCCAATTTGCAGGTAAATCAGCTCTCTGTCTACCCGATATTCGTCCCACAAGGCTTGTATCGACCGCCGCATAGAAGCGGTATCAGTGGAGTCGGTTTTGGGTAACCAATGTTTACCTACCACAACCATATAGAGCATTAATCCGGCTAAAACGACAATACCAATGACGGAAAAGGAAAAGAACCCCAGTGGCTGAAAGCCCTGATTGCTCAATTCTCCGCTGATAACCAGATTGGGAGGTGTGGCAATGAGCGTTAACATGCCGCTGACCAGCGCAGCATATGACATAGGGAGCAAGAGTTGCCCTGCGCCGCCGTGACTACGCCGCGCGATGCGCATAACAATGGGAATAAAAATTGCGACAACGGCGGTGGAACTCATCACCGCACTCAGCAGCGCGCAGGCAAGCATCAACATGATCAGCAGACGGCTTTGTGAGCCCTGACTATGTTCCCCGATCCAGTCGCCTACGAATCTCGCTACCCCGGTACGGTCGAGCATTTCACCGACTATCAACAGACCTGCGATGAGGATGACGACAGGATTCCCAAAACCTGACAGTGCCGCATTGACGGGCAGAATACCGGTCAGCATTAACGCCAGAATAACGACCACGGCAATCAAATCGTAGCGGACGCGATTCGTCGTCATCAGCAAGGCTGCAACGGCGATAATTATAAATACACTCTGAGCATGCAAATGGACTGGAACTGAAAACACGACCAATATTTCCCGTAAGGCTGACTAAAACATACGATGAGACTGAAAACGCCAGATTAGCCTCAGTGGCCAAAAAGCGCCAGGGTGTGGATCAATAGTGCGAAGAATAAGTCGAGGATAGTCAGCAATAAATGCCCCCGCGCCGTGGGTCTGTTCCTGTCCTTGTGAACAGCACGGGAGCTTTCCTCTACCAAACCTGACGATGCAGATATGTCAGGTGGGTAGTAAACTTACTTTATCAAATTAGTCTTACGGCGGTTTAAATCAGCCGGATCGACTACGGGCCAATTGTCTTCCCAGGTAATGGGTAACATGCGTAGTTTTTGAAGGGCATTGTCGGCGCTTTCATAGGCGTGGAGCACCAGATAGTCTTTGCCGTCGAAGGTATAAGCTGCATTGTGGCCCAGTGCTACCCAGTCTTTGTTTCCTTCAATGACCATAGTGCCGCCACCGTCGAGCAGTGATACGCCATCTCTGTCGAAATAAGGGCCCATTACCGTTTTACTGCGTCCAACGCGAACGTTGTAAGTGCTATCCATGCCGCGACAACACTTGTCGAAAGACACAAACAGATAGTAATAGCCGTTTTGCTTAAAGATATAAGGCGCTTCAATAGCGCCTTCGCCTGGATCTGCGTCATCAGTGGTGTTGGCACCAGGGCGCTTAGCAATGGTGTACCACTCTTGTGGCTCGGCCAAACGCACCATATCGTCATCCAGTTTGACCAGTTTTAATCCTTCCCAGAATGACCCAAAGCTCATCCAGGCGTTGCCATCGTCGTCTTCAACAATCGCCGGATCAATGGCATTCCAGTGATCGCGATTAGGCACAGAATCAATCACAACACCGTAATCTACCCACTCGTAGTCGGGTGAGTCAGGATCCAGTGTGGTGTTAACGGTTACGCCAATACCGGAGGTATTTTTGCCAAATGCGGAAGCGGAGTAATACAGATAGAACTTACCGTTCTTTTGATAAATGTCCGGTGCCCAAAGGTGACCATTAAAACCCGGTGCTACGCGACGTGCCCAGCTTGGCTCGTCGGGAAATACACGGCCGGTCAGTTGCCAGTTCACCATGTCTTTCGATTCGTAATAGGTAATACCCGGACCGGTGCTGAAAACGTAATAAGTGTCGCCGGCTTTTGTCATTACCGGGTCGTGTACTTCAACCTGTTTGGCTTGTGCTCCACAGCCCGTCATTAGCAAGGCGCTAGCCAGTAAACCCGTGCCAGCTTTGATTAATCGGGTTGCCAGCGGGAAAGTTCGATATTGAATCATTTTTACCTCAATTCAAAAAGCATTTGCTAAGTGTAGCAGCGATCATGTTAAATATGTAATACAATATTAATAATTGGTTAGCAACTTGGCAACCGCTAAGTAGGGACAAGTGATGATATCTCAAACTATAAACAAAACACTGCGCGTAGGCGTCCAATTGGCAAGCCTAACCCTGATGGGCTTCAGTATGGCGTTAAATGCCACCTCCCTTGAGCCTATTGATAATCCTATTGTTATTCAACGGGCCGATCCCTGGATAGTCAGGCATGATGATACAGGGTGCTACACATTTATCGGTACCTCGCCCAAATTTGATGAAATAGAGTTACGCGAAGCGTGCCGGTTAAACGATTTGAAAATTGCTGAGCCAAAAGTAATTTGGAAAAAGAATACCAAGGGCCCGATGAGCGTAAATATTTGGGCCCCGGAGCTGCATGAAGTAGACGGTGACTGGTATATCTATTTCGCTGCAGGTGATATCGACCACCCGTGGAGTATTCGCATGTATGCCCTAAAAAACACTGCTGAAAACCCTATGGAGGGAAAATGGGTGGAAGCGGGGCGCATTGCGACACCTGTAGATTCCTTTTCGTTGGATGCGACGACGTTTGAGCATCGCGGAAAACGCTATTTGGTGTGGGCGCAGCAAGACGCCGAACGTACTTACAACTCTGCATTGTGGATAGCGGAAATGGACTCACCCACGTCGATTAAATTCGACACGGTTACCTTACTTAGCGAACCAAAACTCGATTGGGAAGTCTTGGGCTATAAGGTAAATGAAGGCGCCGCTGTCATTGTAAGACACGGGCGCGTGCTCATTACCTATTCAGCCAGTGCAACGGATCACCGCTATGCAATGGGCTTATTGTGGGCAGATGAAAATGCAGATTTACTGGACCCTACAAGCTGGCACAAGCGTGATAAGCCAATCTTTACTACCAATGCCGCAGCAGGGCGTTTTGGTCCGGGTCACAACGGATTCGTAAAAGCAGAAGACGGTGTGACAGACCTCATGATTTACCACAGCCGTGACTATGAAACACTGCGCGGTACGCCCCTGACTGACCCCAACCGTCACGCCAGAGCGCGGGTTATCTATTGGGATGCCGAGGGATTTCCCGTATTACAGCCTGAGTTAACTGATTAGCGAACGTAGGCTGCCGAAATGTGTCGCTGATTGGATTCTTCCACCCTGGCTTAATTTTTCCACCTGTGGTCCCGGTTTAGTGAAGCGAAAACCGGGACCTCGGAGCATTGCAAAGCAATGGCATAACTTCTAAGATTAAATTTCATTCAATTGCACTATTCATAGGGAAATGAACATGGACGCAATCAGCTCAGCTCAGTTCAGCTTGTCATATTAGGTATTGTCGCCGTGACGTTAATGCTAGAACGAATCGCCATTATTAGTCCTGGCTCAGGCCAACCCATTTCTCTATTTGCCCTGTGGGGTCTGCCGATAGCGATAATTATTTACCGCAAGAAAGACTGGCATAAATTGAAGCGAGGCGTGCGGGGTTAGTATGGAAAAAGTCGTGTTTTTGTTAGTCTTACTTACAGGCTTTCTCTTTAATGTTTTACCCTGGCTTTGTGCATTGTGTTCCCGCAAAGCGTCAGGCGCTAAAAAATTGATTTGGTTTCTATTGTCTTTTTTTGGTTCCTGGTTAGGTTATGCCGTTTACTACTTCCTGATTGTAAAACCTGAATGGGAAGACAGCACTGCACGCCGCAATAAGCGTGTGCCGAGAAACGAAAACGGTATGCCGATTAAAATGGTAGAGCGCAACTAATTCCTGGCGCTGATTTCACAAATTTTAATGCGGCTGACTCCGGTATTTGTGATGATTGTGCATTAAAGCAGGATATGGGTTGACGCGACCCCATAATAAACTTAGTACAATTCATAGATGAAAATAAAAAGCCCCGGATATCAGACATACCCGGGGCTTTTAAGCACACACACTTTCACTTAGAAGCTGACTGTAACGCCCGCCCATAAGTTACGGGCTTTGTCTTTCACGTTGTAGTCGTCAGTAAAGTTCACTTCACTGGTCACGCCCCGACCGGTCAGGTATTCAAACTGCCCGTCGTTGTTCAGATCGTCGTAAGTCACTGAGTAAGTTGTGAAGTCGCGATCCAATAGGTTGTTGATACGCAGGTTCACAACCACATAGTCATTCAGTGTCCAGCGCGCGCCCAGGTTCAGCAGCGAGTAGTTCTTGAAGTAAAGCTCACGTTCCAGTACCGAATCGTAACCGCGGTAGCGATCAGAGCGGAACTCACCTTGCAAATACACATTCAGGTCGGCGTTGATGTCCCAGGTAATGTTGACATTGGCCATGTGCTCAGCGGTATTGGTAAGCGGCAGGCCAGCTTGTGAACCACTTTTCTGCTCACTGTCAGTCCAGGTGTAGTTGGCGTAAATTGACCACTCAGTGGTAAAGGCGTAGCGCCCAGCCATTTCAATACCCTGTAATTCCACTTTATCGATATTGATACGCTGACTGTAAGTGTCGTAGCCCAGTTCGTCGTATTCACCCAGGTTTACACAAGGGCGAACGCCACCAGTGGTGTTACAACTTTGTACTGTATTACCGCGGGCAATTTTGTCTTCAAAATCGGTGCTGAAATAGGTGATATTAAAGTTGTGCTCAT
>Ga0209272_10001633_pt1 | contig 13866 bp, 11 predicted proteins | sample tdDd002_FD_187125 | JGI IMG/M metagenome (GOLD analysis project Ga0209272, IMG submission 187125) | Marine sediment microbial communities from the Atlantic coast under amendment with organic carbon and nitrate - tdDd00.2 (SPAdes)... | ecosystem: Environmental > Aquatic > Marine > Coastal >... | reverse complement strand
AAGACACACCTGTCGCTTCTTCGACACTGAGTCCATCCATATCCGTTCGGAAGCCTATTGTTCTTTGAGGATTGCTGCCTTTGAAATATGCAATCCAACCAGTCCTAGCAGTTTGTGTTAATTCATCCACCGCAAGTTCCTTTAAATACTCACCAATCAGTGTCGATGTCTTATGCTCTTTGAAGCCCTCTTCAGGAATTTTATGTAACGCTTGTCTTAAGTGAATCACTTCACTTTCCATTGCTTTTATGCTCTTCCAATATTCCATTTAATACACCTCTTATCCCAGTTCTATTTTTCAAAAGAAAATTATATAAAAATTCACGTCGTCTACACATTATTTTAATACTGTTTATATGTAGGAAAAATTCTTTTATCCATTATATTTGAATACTGTCATTATAACGAAATAAAAGCCCTCAATCAAACGCTATTTATTATATTGACACCCCTATGGCTTAATGTTAACATTAGTGTAATTTATAGCGGATATCCATTGAAAATCAATGTTTTCAGATATACAAAATATAGTATTCAATATATCCAAAAAGGGTTATTACTGGGAAGTTATTTTATAGAAAAACTGGTTATTTTTCTAACAAACAATTCTAAGTAGGAGGTAAAGAGTAGTGAAAAAAGTTAATATCGCCGTAGTCGGCGCAACTGGTATGGTTGGAAGAACATTCTTAAAAGTACTAGAAGAGCGTAATTTTCCGTTTGAAAATTTATATCCACTCGCATCAAAGAAGTCAGCAGGTGAGAAAGTCAAATGCAAAGGCCGTGAGTTTGTAGTGGAGGAGTTGACGGAAGCTTCTTTTGATAAAGATATTGATATCGCATTATTCTCCGCTGGTGGTGACATCAGTATGAAATTTGCCCCAATCGCTGCTTCAAAAGGCGTTATTGTTATTGATAACAGTAGTGCTTGGCGCATGGATCCCGAAGTGCCTCTTGTCGTTCCAGAGGTTAACCCAGAGGATATTTTCAAACATAAAGGCATCATTGCCAACCCAAATTGCTCGACGATTCAAGCAATGGTTCCAATGAAGCCATTACATGAAGCATACAAGATCAAACGTGTTATTTATTCGACATATCAATCGGTTTCAGGTTCAGGCGTTAAAGGCGTCAGTGATTTGCAAGAAGGTGTAAAGGGCAATGAGCAACATTTAGCGTATCCACACTCAATCGCCAAGAACTGTATTCCTCACATCGATGTTTTCACTGAAAACGGGTATACTAAAGAAGAAATGAAAATGGTTTACGAAACAAGAAAGATTCTTCACGATGAAGATATTCGTGTGACAGTAACATGTGTTCGTGTGCCTATTTTAAGCAGTCATAGTGAAGCAATCAACCTTGAATTTGAAAAGCCATATGAGTTATCAGATGTTATCTCGATGTTTGAGGATACTGATGGTTTAGTGATTCAAGACAAGGTTGAAGACAATCTTTATCCATTAGCAGATGACTGCGCTGGAAAAGACGAAGTATTTGTTGGAAGAATTCGACGTGACTTCAGTATCGATAACGGCCTGAACATTTGGGTTGTTGCAGACAACATCAGAAAAGGTGCTGCAACGAACGCTATTCAAATCGCTGAAAAAATCGTCGAAAAAATGTAGCCTGTCTTTAAGGAGATGATTAAATGAGTTTATTCAAAGGATCGGGTGTCGCAATTGTCACACCAATGAACGCAGATGAAAGCATTAACTTCGACAAACTAGGCGAATTAATCGAATTTCAATTGGAAAACAGTACAGATGCCATCATTATCTGTGGTACAACAGGCGAAGCACCTGCCCTAGAAGATAATGAGCATAAGGAAGCTATTCGCTTTACTGTTGAAAAAGTAAATAAACGTGTACCGGTTATTGCTGGTACAGGTAGTAACAATACATCTCATGCAATCATGATGAGTCAATATGCTGAGTCTGTGGGTGCAGACGGCGTATTATTGGTATCACCTTACTACAACAAATCTACTCAGCGTGGACTTGCTGAACATTTCAAGAAAATCGCAAACAGCATTTCAATTGATTGTGTTTTATACAACGTCCCTGGAAGAACGGGTGTCAATATTGCGCCTGCAACAATCGCAGAATTAGCAAAAGTTAAAAACATCACTTCTGTCAAAGAAGCAAGTGGCGATATCTCTCAATGTGTTGAAATTGCAAGACTTGTTCCTGATGATTTTTATATCTACTCAGGCAATGACGATATGATTACACCATTGCTATCAGTTGGTGGTCACGGTGTAATTTCAGTTATTGCAAACATTGCACCTAAGGAAACACATGATCTTGTTATGAGCTATCTTGATGGAAACGTAAACAAATCAAAGGATTTACAACTTGGTATGAAGGCATTAGTAGATGCTTTATTCTGTGAAGTCAATCCAATACCAGTCAAAACTGCACTAAACATCATGGGGTACAATGTCGGCGATTTAAGATTACCATTATATAGAATGGATGATGCAAACAAAGTGCGTTTAGAAAATGAGCTTAAGGCTTATGGACTATTAGGATAGGATGGTACCCATGACAAAAGTTATTATTTGCGGCGTCAATGGCGCTATGGGAAAAAACCTGATAGACTTGATTAACGAAGATCCAGCACTAGAAATTACGGCAGGTATTGACCATTCACCTAAAGAATCGGATTTCCCACAATACAGTCAATTTACGGATGCAGTAAAGGGTGATATCATTATTGATTTCTCTCACTTTTCAATGGTTCCGAACTTGCTGGATTATGTCGAAAGAACAAAAACACCTGCTGTCATTTGTACGACAGGTTTAAGTAAAGAAGTTGAAGAACGTATAGAACAACTGTCAAAAGACGTACCACTTTTTAAGTCAGGCAACATGTCATTAGGTATCAACCTATTGATTGCCCTTGCAAAAAAAGGTGCTGAACTTCTAGGCGAGAATTTTGATATTGAAGTCGTGGAAATGCATCACAATCGTAAAATTGATGCACCAAGCGGTACAGCCTATATGATTGCTGAGGAAATCAATGATTCTCTAGATCACAGCAAAGAATACAACTATGGCCGTTATGGCAACGACAGTAAAAGACAGTCTTCTGAAATAGGCATCCATGCCTTAAGAGGTGGAACAGTCGTTGGTGAGCATACAGTTATATTTGCAGGAACAGACGAAATGGTACGCATCGAACATCGAGCGACATCAAAGAAAGTATTTGCCCAAGGCGCAATTCGTGCAGCCAAGTTTATCGTTGATAAACAAAACGGCTTATACAATATGAATGATATGTTATAAATGGAGGACAAAATGTCAAATTATGATTTAACAAACCCTTATGAAATTGCGAAATTCATTAAGGATGCAAAGAAAAGCACACCAGTTAAAGCCTATGTAAGAGGAAATTTAGAAGGCTTTAAATCAGATAGTTTCAAAGTTTTCGGCGAAGGCGATTTTTATGTATTGATTGGTGAAGCGGATGCAATTACAGAATTCATCGGTACACATGAAATGATCATCGAAGATTATCACATCGAAAATGACAGAAGAAATTCTGCGATTCCAATGTTGGATCTTAAATTCCAAGATTGTCGTATCGAACCAGGCGCTATTATCAGAGATAGAGTGTCACTTGGCAAGAACGCAGTTATCATGATGGGTGCTGTTATCAACATAGGTTCTGAAGTTGGTGAAGGTACAATGATCGATATGAACGCTGTTTTAGGCGCAAGAGCAACTATTGGAAAGAACGCTCACATCGGTGCAGGTGCTGTTATCGCTGGTGTTCTTGAGCCACCTAGTGCAACACCAGTAATCGTTGAAGACGGCGTTTTAGTTGGTGCAAACGCAGTTGTTTTAGAAGGTGTTCGCGTTGGTAAAGATGCTGTCGTTGCTGCAGGCGCAGTTGTAACAGAAGATGTACCAGCTGGCGCAGTCGTTGCTGGATCTCCTGCTAAAGTTATTAAGCAACGTGATGCTAAAACTGACGAAAAAACAGAACTACTTGACGATCTTCGTGGTTAATTCCTTGGAAATTATTCACTAAATCGTTACAATTCCAAATGTTTAATCAGTCTCCTTTTGTGCTATACTAAGTCTATAGCTAGAAAGGAGACTTTTTTATGGAATTGGATAACAGCAAAAAACCCCTTCGGGTTGCCCATATATTGTTAGGATTAAATCTTGGTGTCTTTGCACTATTATTTATACTAGATCCTAAATTATCGACCGAAACCCTCATACGTTTCGGTGCTAAAGTTAATTATAAAATTGTTGATGGAGAGTATTGGAGGTTGTTTACAACAATGTTTCTTCACGCCAACATTCCACATCTGCTCTTTAACATGATGGCACTGAATATTTTCAGTAGGGATTTGGAAATCATTTATGGCAAGAAAAAGTTCTTGGCGATTTACTTTATTGCAGGATTTTTTGGCTCCTTCGGTAGTTTTGTCTTAAATGATAATGTAGCCGTTGGCGCTTCGGGTGCTATCTTCGGCTTACTCGGTGCAAACCTTTATCTGTTTACGATTAATCCAGAGGCTTATAAAAAGATATACGGCAGTGACATCCTTGTACTAATCGGTGTCAATCTTGCTTACGGTTTTATGACACCACAAATAGACAATGCCGCTCATTTATGCGGTCTTATTGGCGGATACTTTGCCTCCTGGGCAGTTGGGATGACGACGGAACATTTGAACGCTAAAAAAAGATTCCCATTTCAAGCGTCAATTTTAATCGCTTCTCTGGCATTCTTTCTCATAGCAGTTCCACAATATAAAAGCAGTTGGAAATATGATTTGCAAAAGGGAATTGAATACTTAAACGGCGGACAACTCTCTGCGGCAAAGTCCTACTTTGCTAAGGGACAGTTAAAAAATCCTGGCATCAGTGATTTCGGTGTACTACTGAATTTTATTGAGGATTACGAAGCACAAATAGACAACGGATCCTCAGATACACAGCCTGACGATACAACAACAGAATAGGAAGTTATGACCATGTTATTATCACGTCCTATTAAGTCGAGACATCTATTGTACGTATGCTTCACAATAGTCCTTATGGTCTCCTTTATACCTTTTACGACTCTTAGGGTCGTGAATCTTAAAACAGACGAGATCATAATAGAAAAAAACATGCTTCAAGATAATCACTTTACCGTTCGGTGGATTCATTCTGTTGAACTCACCCCTTGGGAAGAACTGTTTCAAGTAACAGATGGGCACATCTATCTAGAAGAAACTCGTTTCCAATCATTTGGAGCTGGCGTACCTGACGCCATAGGGACTACATCAGAAACTGCAGGTGGATACGTCACTTATTCCGGGATTCATCAGGAGATGCCGTCTTTGGTTTATGGCGTTTCTCCAATAGCACAACATGAATTGATCATTGGGAAATCACAACCAACAACTTATGTTTTATATGAACTCTTGCCTGCTGATACCCCAGTCTCTTTCGAAGCACATAGAACTTCGTTGTTCAAACAATTGCTTCAAGACTTATTAAATTAAATAGCAAAAGACCAGCTGTATGTATTATCATAAGCTGGTCTTTTTTTATAATTATTTTTTTGAGGGACTATGCTTTACCTGGTACTTGTTGCAATTTCTTTGCACCAGTTTTTTGATACATTAGAATGGCTGCAAGTAGGACAAATCCTACTACATCTGTTTGCAGACTCGGTAGCATCATACAAATTGCCGATACCAAAGCCACAATTCTAACTGGCATCACAGCCACTTTATAAATAAATCCTTCTGCAAAGACGCCAAGAGCTACAACGCCTATAATCGCAGTAATTGCCGATACGATAATCTGACCTGGTGTTGCATCGATCAGTAACAGCGATGGTGCAAATACAAAGATATATGGAACTACGAATCCAGCAAGGGCAATTTTCACCGCTTGAATTCCTGTCTTCGTCGTGTCACCACCGGCGATTCCTGCGCCTGCAAATGCAGCAAGAGCTACAGGTGGTGTCAAGTTCGCCAACATACCAAAGTAAAATACAAACATATGAGATACAAGTAACGGTACACCCATTTTAGCAAGAGCTGGCGCCGCCATTGTCGCTGTAATGATATACGCTGGAATTGATGGCAATCCCATGCCTAGAACAATACAAGCAATCATCGTGAGTACAAGTGTCGCCATTAAATTCCCTTTTCCAAGGAACAAAATTGCACCTGCAAGCTTCAAACCAAATCCGGTAAGGGTTGCCACACCGATGATGAGTCCTACAGTTGCACAGGCCATTGCCACACCTAGTGCTGTTCTAGCCCCTTCTTCCAAGGCATCAATAATATCTTTTGCACTCATCCGTGTTTCTTTTCTCAAACTACTTGCAACGATTGTAAAGATAATCGAATAAAATGCTGCATAGATTGGCGTATACCCTTTTATCAACAAGTATAATAAGCCTACCAATGGGATTAATAGATGACCACGTTGCTTCATGACATCCATCACTTTAGGCAATTGATCTTTTGGTAATCCTTCAAGCCCTGTACGACTTGCTCTTAAATGAATTACTACAATAACGCCTAAGTAATATAATAACGCCGGGATAACGGCTGCTGCTGCTATCTGAATATAAGGAAGTCCTAAATACTCTGCCATAATAAAAGCTGTGGCACCCATAACCGGCGGCAATATTTGACCACCACATGAGGCAGCTGCTTCTACAGCGCCGGCAAATTCTGATTCATAACCAATTTTTTTCATCAATGGAATCGTAAAGGCACCTGTTGTCACAACATTGGCTACAGCCGATCCATTAATCGATCCTAAAAGACCACTTGATACAACCGCTACTTTTGCCGGTCCACCTTTACCATGTCCAGCAATAGCCATTGCTAAATCATTGAAAAATGCACCCATACCTGATTTTGATAAGAACGAGCCAAATAGTACAAATAAAAAGATATAAGTTGACGAAACGCCAATTGCTATACCAAAGATCCCTTCAGTCGTTAGATACATATATTCAACAATATCTTTAAAACCATACCCTCTATGGGCGATTATATCTGGCAAATGACGCCCGACAACTGCATACCCCATAAAAATCAATGCTAAAATAATAATGGCGTTCCCTACAATACGACGCCCACCTTCGAGTACAAGAAATACCGTAAGAGTTGCAAAGGCGATATCCATTGTATTTGGTAGTCCAGCACGCATAACAATCCCTTGATAATTAAGCGCGATGTACAGACCAATACTAAGTGACAAAAGTGCCAACACAATATCTACAATTGTCGGTTTGTCCTTTGATGACTTTTTGTTGGCAGGATAAAGTAAAAAAACAAGTGCCAACACCGCTGCCGTATGAACCGCACGGTGAATCAATGTCACTAACGGTCCTGTCCACGCTGTATATAAATGGAACAACGACAATGCTATACACATGGCAAATACAATATTGCCAGCTGTCGTGCCCCGCGCTAGTTTCCTGAAGCGGGACTCGACGTCATATTTTTTTAATAATTCTTCTTGATCAATTTCTACTGTTTCTGTTTCTATGTGATGTTTCATTTCTCCAGTCATGATACACCTTACTTATTCTCTTCAAAATACTTTGCTGCACCAGGATGTAATGGAATTGGCATTCCAACTTGTGAACTTTCTAATGAAATCTTTTTACCTGATGAATGTGTTTCACCTAAAGAATCTAAGTTTTCGAATACAGTCTTTGTAATGTCATAAACCGTCTCTTCTGATAATTCTGCTCTTGTTACAAGCAATGTCATAACAGCTGCTGTTTCTACCGCTTCAGCGTTACCATATGTGTCAGCAGGAATCATTTCAGAACTATAGAATGGGAAATCAGCTGCTAATGCCGATACAACCTCTTCTTCAATCTTAATGATTTGAACATCTTTTGTTGTCGCTAAATCCATAATTGCTGCATTCGGAATACCAGATGTTAAGAATGCTGCATCAATTGCGCCATTTTTAAGTTGTTCAACCGCTTCTGCATATGAAAGGTAATCTTCCTCAATATCATCATAAGTGATGTCATAAGCGCCTAAAATTTGTCTTGCATTTACTTCTGTACCACTGCCTGGTGCACCAACGCCTACTTTTTTACCTTTTAAGTCTGCAACGGTTTCAATGCCTTTTCCTTCTAAAGTAATGGCTTGAACAAAGTTAGGATATAAAGATGCAATCCCTCTAAGATTTTCTACAGCACCTTTTTCAGTAAATGTTTCTGTTCCTGTGTAAGCGTAATTCACAACGTCATTCATCGCAAATGCGATGTCAGCCTTACCTTCGCCTAATAAAGTCGAGTTAACTGCCGATGCGCCTGTTGATTGAACTGATGAGTTGACATATGGTACTTGCTCATTTAGTAAGTTTGATACAGTTCCACCTAGAGCAAAGTAAGCACCTGAACTACCACCTGTTGCAATCGTAATGAATTGCTTTTCCGGTGCAGCGTCACCACTACCTTCTGCTGCAGTATCTGCAGAACCTGAACACCCTGTCAATACTGTACTTAAAACAAATAATCCCACTAATAATAAACTTAAATACTTTTTCATTATGTTTCCCCCTTATTTCTATTGAAATCATCTTGATTTTCTATGACCCCATTTTATAAGACAAAAGGCTTTCCTAAAATGAAAAAATGATAGTCTGCACTATATGAAATTATATAGCACAGTCTACCATTAAGTTGCATTGTTTATTTTATGAAAAATCGCTCTTTAAATTCCTTGTAATAACTCCGCGTTACATGTAACTCCTCATCCATTCCAACAAGTTTTAATTTACACGTGTAATTGAACCACGGCACTATTTCTTTAATACAATCAACATTCACCATAAAGGATTTGTGGATCCGATGAAATTTGCGTTTGTCCACAATTTTCTCCAATTCCTTAAGAGATAGATTACTCTTATACGTATGATGCTCAGTCACCAAAGTTATACCATTACCGTCTGATTGAAAGTAGATAATTTCATTTAAATGAATAAGAAATAACTTTTCATCTTCATAAACCGCTATTTTTTCTTGGTTTTGATCTTTGTTAGCACCGGGTAATTCTCTTTCTCCTTTTGCCTTATCCTGTTCCAATGATTTCGACTGATTACTTTCCCTAAACTGTTGAACCCGTCCAATGGCTTTTCGAATGCGCTCCTCAGAGAATGGTTTTAACAAATAATCCACAACCTCCAGTTCAAAACCCATAATTGCGTATTTGTCATAGGCTGTAGATATGATTATGTAAGGTGGTTTTTCCAATTCGTTAATCTGGCGAGCAATCGTCAATCCATTCATGCCACGCAACTCAATATCTAAAAACACAATATCCGGATGCGTCGATTCGATTAAATCGAGTACTTCCTCCCCATTACCGGTTTCAGCGCAGACTTCAACCCCATCGATATTACCTAAAAAATACTTCAGCTCATCACGAATATACGCCTCATCATCAACAATCAACAATTTATACATGCACCACACCATCCTCTAGCTCAATGTCAATTCTTATTTCTGTTCCAACATTTTCCTGACTTGATAGTTCTATAGTCACTCTTTCTCCAAAGAATGTATTTAACCGGTTAATTACATTTGAAAAACCGTATGAATCTGATTTGCATTCGGTTATTTCTTTAGTAGATTTTATAACATCCCTTAGCATTTCAAGTTGTTCCTGTTTCATTCCTACACCATCGTCAACAATTGTTATAACGACTTTTCCATGATGTTCCTCCGCTGTAACATTTACTTTTCCAACGGCATTTTTAGGATACACACCATGTTTTATGGCATTTTCTACAAGTGGTTGCAATGTTAAAGGTGGCAATTCCACCGGAGGTAATGACGCGATATCATATGCGACGCACAAATCATCTTTAAGGCGCGCTTGTTCAATGCTGACATATGACTTCACATGTTCAATCTCTTCAACCAAAGGCACACTTTTATGATTGATGCTCAAATTTTTTCTGAAGTAATCTGACAACGAAAGAATTAACTCTCGTGCTTTACTAGGATCGGTGCGTGTTACAGAGCCAATCACAGTTAGTGTATTAAATAAAAAGTGGGGATTTATTTGAGACTGCAACATTTTAATCTCCGCCTCTTTTAGTCGTCTTGATTGTTTTTCTAAATTTGCAATTCTAATCTCCGTAGAAATAAGTTTCGACAGACCTTCTCCCAATTCTAAATCAATTTGAGTTATACCATTTTCTATAGCTTTGTATAGTTTAATTGTACCGACAACGTCTTCACCATCAATAATCGGCAACGCCAAGGCCGAATGAAGATTGCACCGTTCACGTTCATCACAGGACTCGCGACAGTCTGACACAACTTTCGGTTCGCCTGACTCCAATACAAAACCTGTTAAATTTGTTAGAACAGGTGCACCAACTTGATGTCGAATGGTTCTTTGTCCCACGTGGGCTAGAATTTTTTCTCTATCAGTCAATGTAACAGCATCAAATTCTGTCATTTCATGAATAATTTCAACAATTGACAAAGACCCTTCTGAAGATAGTCCGTTCTTCAGATAAGGCAGTGTTCTTTCAGCAATTCTTAACGCTAAAGAAGCTTGCTCAGCAGCAAGTCTTTCATGTTCTTTAAAAGTGCTCTCTAAAATAACGAAGAATAATGCAATCCCTACGGAATTAATGATAATCATTGCTAAACCGATATTCGCAACAATATCCCAGGCATCTGCAAAAGGTTTAATAAACAATAGTAAAGCTACTTTACGAATCAATTCGCAGATTGCCCCAGTCAACATAGCAATTGGCCATTTTCTTTTTCTAGAACGAATGAAGTAGCTCATATAGCCAGCGACAAGTCCTTCAAGTACTGTAGAAACAGCACAAACCGTTGATGTTACAGTTCCCGCATCTAGAAAATTACGATGAACACCAGCAACGATACCGGCTAAAAAACCAACGAGCGGTCCTCCAAGTAGTCCACCAGAAGCAACACCTATAATCCGAGTATTGATCAGTGCACCTTTGTATTCAATACTGAAGTAAGTCCCGACAATACCAAACACCCCAAATATCACCGCCAACAACAACTTGTCCTTTAATGTCAGTCGTTCTTTTGACACCAATCTTCGAAAAGCCCCCAATCGCGTCAACACGAACACAAACACAAAAAGATTTGCAAATTTATTTCCAAAGTTACTCAGTATGTCAAAATTCAATAATATATGCATGTTACTCCCCCAATGAATCCCCAAATTATCTGCCAATTCAGTTTCTATCATAACATAAAAAAGCCGTTCCTAAGAACGACTTATCTAATCCTCAATTATTGTTTTTTAAAACACCACTCTATTCTTCCCGAGACTTTTGGCCCGATACATTAATAGATCAGCTTCAGCTAGTAGCTCATCTGTGTCTGCATCATGGCACTGTAACATCCCGATACTGATGGATGTCACTATATCCTCTTCCCATTGCATATTCTCAACAGCCTCACGAATACGTTCTGCGATGGCTAATCCCTTTTCCAAATCTGTATTTCTCAGAATAACTAAAAACTCCTCGCCACCATAACGACCAACATAATCTTCTCCACGCAAGTTTGATTTTATGGACTTGGCAATTTGGACAAGCACTTTATCTCCTACAACATGACCGAATGTATCATTGATCATTTTAAAATCATCCACGTCCATCATTAAAATACTGGTCGTTTTATATTTATTATCTTCCAGCAGTTTGATAATCTGTCCTCTATTAAAGACTTTCGTCAAATGATCAGTGATGGATTCAAAATAGAGTTTCTTTTGTACTTTTCCTCTCGCGAAATACAACCTAACAAGGATGATTACAGAAAAGAACAATGCAATCAACAATCCAAATCCAATACGCAAATACTTACGTTGCAACACAATCGTTTCTTCATTAGCATCCCTTAATTTTTGCTTAAATGCCAATTCACGTTGCAATTCATCTACTTCATAAGCGCTTAGCGAACTTACCTGCTCTGACAAAGTTGCATCGGACTCCTGGAAATCCACAACGTTATGTGCCAATTGGAAGTAGTCGACAGCTTTTTCAAACTCGTTTAACGCAGCATAGGCAAATCCTATTTCAATATATATTTTAGGCATTAAGGAATGCGTTTCATATTCTTTATTAATTAAATAATTGCTCGTCAATGCCAGTTCATAGTAGGCAATAGATTCTTGATAGCGCTCTAAATTCGATGCAGCTTCTCCATAGGCCATGTAAATTTCACGTTTCATGTGATCAGATTCATTCTCAATGTCATCAAGCAAGAATCCAATGCGATTATATGCCTCTTCATATCTTTCATCGTTTGTTTCAATACTTGCTAATCTCAACTCCAGCATTTTCATATAGGAGTAACCAAGAATTCGGTCTGCCTCTATGGAGTAGACATAAGCCTTCTGGTAATGATATTTCGCATCGTCGTAATTGTTGTAACTGTATTCAATATCTCCATATAATGAATGATATAAACTTAAGCCTAAATCATAGGATATCCTTGTCGACTCTTCGAAAATGACTGTCAAGTAAGACCTTGCTGTATCATCATTATAAGTTTGATAATGAGCATCCGCTATTGCGTATAAAGCCTTGATATACAACTTATCATCAACACCAGTTGCCAACACTCTCAACTTAAATCCATTTTCCTGATACTTGATAAGATTGCCGTTCACTTTGTTGATTTCCATCATTTTTTCGAGTAAATGCATTTCTAAATACGGATCATTATAATCTTCCAATTTTTCTAGAACCGCTAAAAATTCAGACATCGCGGCGTCATAACTCCTAACACGAGACAACCAAACACCATCCAAATACTGTCTATACATATCGGGATTTTCATAGTTTGCTGCAATAGCACCAAACTCGTTCAAATAATGATACTCGCGCAAAGTTCCCTGATAAATTGCATTTTCAACATCTTCAATTGTTCTTAATTCCTGAATGTTTTTAAAATTACTGGAGTGACTTGTCACAGTATAAAAAAAGGCCATCACAAGTATCAATGACAACATTATGACACTCTGCTTAAACAAGTTCCTCTTCATGACAATCACCTCCTTATTAGTTACATACCCCCATTTGACTTATATGCAACAAAAAACCGTCATATCATAATGACGGTTTCATTCTACTTGCAATAGGAAACTTACACTTTCCTTAAACTATTTACATGGATTCTTGTATGAACACGGCAATGCCACACAGCATTTACCACAAACATCTACAAGTCCTAACGTCTCATGATAAGCATCGTTTTCTAGACACATCTCATAACACTTATGACGGTCATAAGTTTCACCAAAGGCATTCTTAGGACATTTGTCGACACACACACCACAAGTACCGTTGGCGTGATATAAACAGAAGGATTTATCTTCCTTTATATCCGGTTTAATGACCGCCGACGTCACGACTGTTCCAAAACGACCGCAACATCCTGCCTCTGTAATCAACATATTGTTAAGACCAAATCCACCCAGTCCTGCAATTTCAGCAACATGTCTATGCGACCAATCACTCATTAAAGAGGCTTTATCGAAATTATGTGTCGCCGGTACCGTTGCAGCTAAATAGCCATTTGTTTCAAAATACTTGATTAGAAATGTACTGATATCTGCAATCAATGTATTGGTCTCAGTATAGGCTACTGCCCACTCATGAGATGCCAAATTCCCTTCTACATTACTTTTGGCAACGCCTTCCCCGAAGGGTAAGAAAAACGTAATCACGCTTTCAGCCTCTGCCAGTAGATCTGTTGGCAATGCATGACTTTCTCTTACGATTTTTTTAAAGTCCTGAAACGCCGGATTGTGTGCCGATGCTACTTTTACAAGAGGTTTTTTCCAACTTGTATTTGTTTGTTTAT
>Ga0209272_10001632_pt1 | contig 13867 bp, 10 predicted proteins | sample tdDd002_FD_187125 | JGI IMG/M metagenome (GOLD analysis project Ga0209272, IMG submission 187125) | Marine sediment microbial communities from the Atlantic coast under amendment with organic carbon and nitrate - tdDd00.2 (SPAdes)... | ecosystem: Environmental > Aquatic > Marine > Coastal >... | reverse complement strand
TCACAGTCATAGTTTTCTTTCAGCCATGGAATGATCGCTGATGTGTCCAGACCGCCGGAATAGGCCAATACAACTTTAGTTACCTTACTCATAATGCTCTCCTGATTGCCTGCTCGACGGTCATACCGCTCAGGCGTTTTAAAATAATAGGTGTTCTAGTTTAATAAATTCTGTTTTCGCCCGGTTTATGCCGAGAACTTGGTACCGATACTCTGGCCATCGAACAGAGCTTCCAGCTTGTCCGGGTAGCGCCAGGTCGCAATCTCAATCGGCCGTCCCAAGGCTTTCGCAGCCTCGAAGGCTGCACGCACCTTGACGACCATGCCATCGGTGATCACCGCCTGGGTGATCAATGCTTCCGCTTCGCTCTCGGTTAAGCTGGCAATCAGATGCCCTTTACCATCCAGAACGCCACTGACATCCGACAGCAGAACCAGCTCGGCATTCAGTGCCGCCGCGACGGCAACCGCGGCCTGATCCGCATTGACATTCATCAATTCGCCATCGGCATCAAGGCCAATCGAACTCACAATCGGTAAATAGCCTGATGCCATAATCAGCTTCACCAGGTCGCTATTCCCCGGCGCGGCTTTACCCACTGAGCCCAGCTCCGGATCCAGCTCGGTGATCTGACACAAACCACCGTCGGCCAAGCTCAGGCCCACAGCGGCAACCCCTGATTTAATCGCCTGCCCTTGCAACACTTTGTTTGCGGTACCAGCCAGTGCCCCGGCAATAAATGGGATATGTTCTTTCGGCGTGACTCGCAGGCCTTCTTTTTTAACCGTTTCGTGCTGTAGTTTTTCCATCAGCTCATCAACCAGATGGTACCAGCCAGTGCCCCGGCAATAAATGGGATATGTTCTTTCGGCGTGACTCGCAGGCCTTCTTTTTTAACCGTTTCGTGCTGTAGTTTTTCCATCAGCTCATCAACCAGATAACCGCCACCGTGTACCAGCAGCAGTGGGCGTTGTGCCTTTTCCTGATAATGACTGATCGCATTGAACAATTTTTCCAGCGTGTCAGTGCACGACAGCACAGCACCACCTAACTTAATAACCAAAGGAACCTGACTCATGGTGATACCTCCTAAACCAACGCCGTTAACTGCGGATAGTTATTCCGAATATTTATGCACTGCATCGCTTGGGACGAGGCACCTTTCAATAAATTATCAATTGCCGATGTTAAAATAATGTGTTGCCCCTGAACCTTCCAGCCAATATCACAGAAGCAAGTATTAACAACATTCTGGATACTTGCCGTTTGCTCGCCCAGCAGCCTGACGGCATGCTGCCCAGCTTGGCTCTGATAGGCTTTCTGCATGGCGGCGGCCACTTTTTCGGCATCAGCTCCGGGGGCTAGCTTCGCAGTAATTGTCGCCAGAATTCCACGCTTAAAGTTGCCAAGGTGCGGAGTGAAAATCACGTCACAATCAAGGTGAGTCGCAATCTCAGGCTGGTGGCGATGTCCGAAGACGCCGTAGGCCTGAAGGCTCACTTCACAAAAGCTATTGACCATAGATGCTTTGCGCCCGGCCCCGGAAACACCGCTGACCGCGTTAATCACTGGCCACTGATTTTTGTCAATAAGGCCTGATTTCAACAGCGGCTTAAGCGCCAGCTGCGAAGCCGTTGGATAACACCCCGGAACCGCAATCAACTGAGCCTGCTCAATCGCTTGGCTATTCCATTCAGCCAAGCCGTAGACCGCTTTCTCTAGCCACTGTTGGTGCTGGTGTTCAAAACCATAGTACTGAGAATAGAAATCATCCCCCTTCACCCGAAATGCGCCAGATAAATCAAACACCTGACAACCTTTTGAGAGGAACGTCGTGGCCAGATCATGGCTAACTTCATGGGCGGTAGCCAACAGGACAATATCTGCCTGAGCTGCAACCGCCGCGGGATCCACCAGCGGTGTAAGGGGCAAGTCCACAATGCCTTTTAGCTGCCCGTGCAACTCGCTCAGCGGCTTGTTGGCATCGAGACTGTTTGCCGAAACATACAATCCCGCCAGATTAAGATGAGGATGGGTGTGCACCATTTTCGCCAGCTCTGCGCCGGTATAACCGCTGGCACCGATAATATAGGTGTTCAACATAAGTGATTCCGTTTTAATGCGTTAAGTAGTTAATACTTGGTATTTGAAAATATGCTGCAGACACAGCGGATGAAGGGGTGCACGAGCGCACCAGGCAGATGAGACTTAGCGTCGTCGGAGGGAATTCAGATTGTGAATATTTGCCTGGTTCATGTTAATTATTTCCTACATTCAACTTCTTTAACTATTCTTTTCGCTGACGTTCGGCTTCAATACTAACGCCAAAGAACGATTAAATTTTTATTCACCTTGTTTGCATTTATATGTTTACCGATTAATCATTGGCCTGTCAACAGCAGGAACCAAAAAAAATGCTAACCCGAGGTGGTTTTTTTGCGACTTACGATAAAAGGAAAAGAAACGTACTGCTCTCCCACAAAAAGCAATACAACGCATAATAAACTTGATCTACCACGCCATTTTTGATGAAAGTTATAGCGCTATGCACAAAGAGCACACTAAATGCGTGTCTTATGACTCATTTTTACGAAAATTTGTTACAAGCTGGATTTCATATCATGACAAATATCAATGTAGCTTCAATTTATTGCGGCTAAATGTAATCAAAGTTGACCTGAAAGTGGGATCACGGATAGATTGTCACTAACGCAATAGCGAATTGGATGTAACAAAATTACGAGATGGATACGATATGAACGAAAAGTACAGCGCGTTAAGAAGCAACGTCAGTATGCTCGGCCACCTGCTGGGTAATACCATTAAAGATGCGCATGGCGAGCCCCTGCTAGACAAAGTGGAGACCGTACGTAAGTTATCTAAATCTGCCCGTGCAGGAAATCAGGATGATCGTGAGAAGCTGATCGATGAGTTGCAAAACCTGCCAGATGATCAGCTACTTCCTGTAGCTCGTGCCTTTAGCCAGTTCCTTAACTTGACCAATATTGCCGAGCAGTACCACACAGTGTCCCGCCACTGCGAAGAGCATATCTGCAGCCCGGACTCTATCGATACCCTGTTTGGCAAATTAAACAACAGTGATATCAGTCAGTTTGATTCAATTCAGGCCGTACGCGATTTGAACATTGAGCTGGTACTGACGGCGCACCCGACGGAAATTGCCCGCCGGACCATGATCCACAAGCTGGTGCAAATCAACAAGTGCCTGTCAAAGCTTGAGCTGAGCGAGCTGTCACCCAGCGAACGCCAGCGCGTCGAGCAGCGCCTTGAGCAGCTCATCGCCCAGGCATGGCACTCTGATGTGATCCGCCAGCAGCGCCCAACGCCGCTGGACGAAGCCAAGTGGGGCTATGCCGTTGTCGAAAATTCCCTGTGGCAGGCGGTACCGGAATTCCTGCGTCAATTCGACGAAAAGCTGACAACCCACCTTGGGGAAGGCCTACCAATCGATGCCTCTCCGGTTAAGTTCTCTTCCTGGATGGGCGGCGACCGCGATGGAAACCCGTTCGTTACCTCGAACATCACCCGGGAAGTCTTGCTACTGTCACGCTGGAAAGCAGCAGATCTGTATCTGACCGATATCCAGGAGCTGGTTAGCGAACTGTCGATGGTCAAATGCAATGATCAGGTACGCGAACTGGCCGGGGACGAACACGAACCGTATCGCGCTATCCTCAAGGATCTGCGCGCCAAGCTGACCAATACCCGTGATGTACTGGATGCCAAGATCAAAGGACTGAGTGTCCCGAACTTCGGCATCATCGACCATATCGACCAGCTTTGGGACCCACTATACGCCTGCTACCAGTCGCTGCATGAGTGCGATATGGGGATCATTGCCGACGGCCTGCTGCTGGATGTCCTCCGTCGCATCAAATGTTTCGGCGTCCACCTGGTACGCCTGGATATTCGCCAGGAAAGTACCCGCCATTCGGATGTCATTTCCGAACTGACCCGCCACCTGGGGATCGGCGATTATGAACAGTGGAGTGAGCAGGACAAAGTGGCTTTCTTGGTTCGCGAGCTTGCCTCGAAACGCCCGCTCCTGCCTCGCGACTGGCAACCGTCTGCAGATGTTCAGGAAGTCATTGAAACCTGCAAGGCCATTGCCGAACAGCCACGAGAAGCATTAGGTGCCTATGTCATTTCCATGGCACGTACCGCCTCTGATGTTCTCGCCGTCCATCTATTACTCAAAGAAGCCGGCTGCCCGTTCAGAATGGATGTCTGCCCGCTGTTTGAAACCTTGGAGGATCTCAACAACTCCGAGTCGGTGATCAAGCAACTAATGAGTATCGACTGGTACCGTGGCTTTATCCAGAACTACCAGATGGTGATGATTGGCTACTCCGACTCAGCCAAAGATGCCGGTGTCATGGCTGCTGGCTGGGCCCAGTACCGGGCAATGGAAGCATTGGTCGATGTCTGTGAAGACGCCGGAGTGGAGCTGACCCTGTTCCATGGCCGCGGCGGTTCTATCGGCCGCGGGGGCGCACCGGCTCATGCCGCGCTACTCTCCCAGCCACCGCGTAGCCTAAAAGGCGGCTTGCGGGTTACCGAGCAGGGCGAGATGATCCGCTTCAAGCTTGGCCTACCGGAAGTGGCCGTCAATAGCCTGAGTCTGTATGCCAGTGCCATTCTGGAGGCCAACCTGCTGCCACCACCGGCACCGAAGCAAGACTGGCGTGAGTTGATGGATGTTCTGTCTGAAGTTTCCTGTGAAGCCTACCGTGACGTAGTACAAGGCAACGAAGAGTTCGTACCGTATTTCCGTGCGGCAACACCAGAGCTGGAGCTAGGCAAACTGCCTCTGGGCTCACGTCCGGCCAAGCGTAACCCTAAAGGTGGCGTTGAAAGCCTGCGTGCAATTCCATGGATTTTTGCCTGGAGCCAGAACCGTCTGCTATTGCCAGCCTGGCTGGGTGCCGGCGAGGCAATCCAGTACTCGATTGATAAAGGCCATGCCCAGCAACTGGAAGATATGTGTCGTGAGTGGCCATTCTTCTCAACCCGCCTTGGTATGCTGGAAATGGTTTATACCAAAACCAATGTCGGTATTGCCGAGTACTATGATCAGCGCCTGACCGAGCCATCACTATGGCCAATGGGACAGCGACTACGTGATCAGCTCCAGAAAGATATCAAGGCTGTCCTGAATGTCGAGAACAGTGCGCACCTGATGGAGCAAGACCCGTGGGGCGCTGAAGCTATTCGTCTGCGCAATATCTATGTTGAGCCACTCAACATGCTGCAGGCCGAGTTGCTCTACCGTACCCGCCAGCAAAAAGAACCGTCGCCGATGTTGCTCTACCGTACCCGCCAGCAAAAAGAACCGTCGCCGATGCTAGAAGAGGCATTGATGGTTACAATCGCCGGTATTGCGACAGGCATGCGAAACACCGGCTAACCCGCCAGCATCCTAGTTCTTACCCTATTCAAAGGCCTTCCTCGCGGAGGCCTTTTTCTTTATCAAACCGGCACTCCAATTCTGTTCCGGTGTTATTTGACATTTTTTTTATTACAGTGACTCAATAATGAGACGTAATGTAACTAGTCGCATAGTCTAAAGTAATCACATGCACTGTGAACATGAATGAATCACAATATATTGCAGTGCACCGTAAACCTTAAGATATAGACAAACATCACAAGATGAACAATTGGTCGTTCCCCAAAGTGGTTATTATCACTTTCAAGTGTCGATAAAGATCACATTGATGTGTATGCTACGTGATCTCGATCAGGCACTGCAACAAGACGATTATAACAAACGCCAAAGAGCGGAAGGGTAACGTCAGTCTGATTGTTTTTTATTTGTAGTATTTTAACGGATAGAAGAGATGTCACTACCACACGTAATTTTGACCGTGCTGAGCAGCCGCGACGCAACCGGTTATGATATAACAAAAGAATTTTCCCACAGCATCGGCTACTTCTGGAAGGCAAGCCACCAGCAAGTTTACCGAGAGCTTAACAAGATGGCGACCAACGATCAGGTAACCTGCAAGCTAGAACCGCAGGAAGGCAAACCGGATCGTAAAGTGTATTCCATTACCGACCTAGGCCGTCAGGCACTGTTTGAGTGGTTCCAGGAACCTGCTCGCAACCCGACCATTCGTGATGAGTTCTCTGCCAAGCTACTGGTTTGCGGTGTGCACAATTCCGTGCCGATGCAACAGCAGCTTGAAGGGCTGATTGAAGAGTCTCACACTCTGATGAATCACTACCACGAACTGGAAAAAGTTCATTTTGGCGATTACAAAAACATGGATCGCCAGTCCCGTCTTGATCGCCTAACCCTTCGCCGCGGCATCCACAACCGTCAGGCATGGATCGACTGGGCAGAAGAAGTACTGGTCGAGCTAAAAGATATGGACAGTACTGACAGCAAGGTAGCTCTAAACAGCTAACCAAGCGCCCTAACGAAAAAAGCCGCTGTTAAGCGGCTTTTTTAATGGGAGAGTTTCATAAACAGGCCGCTGTTAAGCGGCTTTTTTAATGGGAGAGCTTCATAAACAGTAACGGAATCTTCTCACTTATCCTTACACTGCAGCCTCGGCTCGAACCCCCAGGGTATGGCAAATAGCATAGGTTAGTTCGGCACGGTTCAGGGTATAGAAGTGGAAATCCTTGACGCCTTCACGGCTCAGTACCCGCACCATGTCTATCGCATTACTGGCACCGACCATCTGGCGGCTCAACAAATCATCGTCAAGCCCCTGGTATTGCTTCTCCAGCCAACCTGGGATCTTCACATTATTCGCCAACGCAAACCGCTTAGCCTGGTTCATGTTGGAAACAGGCAGAATGCCCGGCACGATTTCGACATCAATCCCGGCCGCAACGCAACGGTCACGGAATCGTAGATAGCTTTCAACATCAAAAAAGAACTGGGTAATAGCCCGGCTGGCTCCGGCATCGACTTTGCGCTTGAGGTTAATCAGATCAGCCTGGGCACTTTTCGCCTCAGGGTGAACTTCCGGATAGGCTGCAACCGAGATATCAAAATCGGCTTCTTTTCGCAGCAGCTCCACCAAATCAGCGGCATACATATCAGGTTTTACCCCTTTCTCCGGCAAATCGCCACGCAACGCAACGATATCGCGGATACCATTGTTCCAGTAATCCCGGGCAATCGTACGTAGTTCGTCACGGCTTGCATCAATACAGGTCAAGTGCGGTGCGGCCACCAGGCCGGTTTGCTCTTTAATGTCTTTGATGATGGAGTGGGTCCGGTCCCGCTCGCCAGAGTTGGCACCATAGGTAACAGAGACAAACTTCGGCTTCAGGGTTTTCAGGCGGTGAATAGAATTCCACAGGGTCTGTTCCATTTGCTCGCTGCTTGGCGGAAAGAACTCAAACGAAACATTAATGTCACCGTTGATATCGGCAATGTTCTGGTTAAGCGAATCTAAATGACTTGCGTGTGAATACCCCATAGTCTATCCCTTTCTGTTCCGGCCCCGGGCCTGCTCCCTAAATGGTGACGCCGTCAAATAACCGTTTAGACGTCTATATGTCTACAGAATGTCTTGTAACCAATTTAATGTCAACAAAGTGAACATGAATATTTCTCAAGTTCATGTTGCATGATCTTCAACATAACCAACATCGCCCAAATAAGCAAAAGCCCGCGAGATGCGGGCTTTTCTCTGTAAAGCAGCAATTCAAACTGCACTAGCTTCGTTTGATAATGGTTTTCACCGCACCAACCCTAGATGGGCACTATTTTCACCTTCAAAACAGGCTACAGCATTGCTGCCAATCGGTTAATATCTGACAACAGCGCACCTGCTGTGACATCCCGACCCGCCCCCGGTCCCCGGATCACTAACGGGTTGTCACGGTACCAGCGGCTTTCGATGGCAAAAATATTGTCGCAAGGCAAGAGGTTTGCCAATGCATGCTCCTGTGCCAATGCTTCCACACTGACTGCCGCCTTGCCGTTTTTATCCAGGCGGGCAACATAGCGCAGCACCTTTCCTTCCTGCTGCGCTTTGGCCAGACGCTTGTTGAGCAGTTCATCCAGCACTTCAGCCTGCTCAAAAAAACCATCCAAAGTCAGCGGTGCCAGCTCATCAGGAACCAGTGACTCAACCTTGACCTGCTCAGGCTCGAGCTCCAGACCGGACTCGCGGGCCAGGATCACCAGCTTGCGCATGACATCACTGCCATCGAGATCATGGCGGGGATCTGGTTCTGTCAGCCCCTGCTGCCAGGCTTGCTCTATCAGATGGGAAAACGGTAGCGAACCGTCAAACTGCTGGAATAACCACGACAGCGTGCCTGAAAAGATCCCAGACAAGGCAATAATGTCATCGCCACTCTCGCGCAAGTCCCGCACAGTATGGTTAACCGGCAATCCGGCACCTACCGTCGCGTTATACAGCCAGTGGCGACTGCTTTTGGCAAAGGCATCCCGTACTGCATGATAATCCTCGCCCGATGCCGAACCGGCCACCTTGTTGGCCGAAATCAAATGCAGGCCGCTTTCTGCAATCTGCGGATATTTTGCCGCCAGCTCGGCACTGGCTGTAACGTCCAGTACCACGACATCATCATAGGGATGCGCAGCCAGCACATTCATCAGCTCCCCCTCGGCATATTCAATGGCCTCGTCATCAAAAGCCGTCAATGCCCGGGTAGGCTCCAGCCCCTGAAAATCAATCCAGTGGCGGTTGCTATCTGCAACCCCCACCAGGGTAAAACTCATTCCGTGGCGCTTTTCCAGCTGCTCTTTTTCGCTGTCAAACAGCTCCAGCCAGCGGCTGCCAATATTGCCCTTGCCACAAAGCACCAGACCAATACGCTTCTGGGCCTGGAACAGGCTCTGGTGGATATTCTCAACCAGAGGAGCGGTATCGACTTTGCGTAAAACAGCGACCAGGCTCAGCCCCGACTCTATCTCGGTCGTAAACTCGACCGGCTGGTTCTTAAGCTGGTGATAAAATCCATAGCAGTGCACAGGATTGTTCACCACCCCGGCGCCGACCGCAGCAACTACAACAAAACCATCACGAAGACGAAGCTCGGCGGTGATACCGCTATCTTGCAGCAGTGCCAACACGCAGTTAACCACCTCGCCGGTATAGGCCAGCTGAATGCGTCCCTTATCCGCTTCAATACTCTGCGCCAATGGCTGTAGCTGTGCACGCTGCAGCGTCCGTTCCAGCTCTCCCAGGATTGGCTCAAAATCATGCGAGCGCGCAACATCCAGCTCAATCAGGCAAACATCATCAAGAGAAGTAATGATCTTGGCTCCACGGCCTGAGGCCAGCACCCGCTCTACCCGGGTCGATCCCGACTCGGGCTGGTGACTGCAGCGTAATGTTAAGTCAATAGCACTCTGGGCGACCGGCTGCAATGTCCGGCTATGCAGCACCGGGGCTGCCAGTCGAGCAAGCTCACTGGCCTCGTCCAGGCGTAATAACGGCAATAGGCAGGCATCTTCGACTTTACGCGGATCAGCGCTGTATACACCGGCCACATCGCTCCAGATGGTGACTCTCGACACTTCAGCCAATGCACCAATAATCGTTGCAGAATAATCCGAACCGTTGCGTCCCAGCAAAACAGTTTCACCCACCTGATTGCGGGCCATAAAGCCAGTAATAACGATACGGTGCAGGCTATGCTGAGCCAATTGTGCCTTTAACAGCGGCCAGGACTGGGCACGATCAACCTCCGGCTGGGCTGCTCGCTCGGCCCGAAGAAACTCTCTCGAGTCGAGATAACCCGCCGGCATGCCTTTTTGTCCCAGCAAAGCAGCCAATAAACGTGCCGACCACAATTCACCATGTCCCAGGATTGTTGCAACCGCGGCTTCATCCAGTTTCGTCTCACCCAGCTTGGCCAATTCGCTCAACTCAAGATGGAGCTGGGTCTGCAACTCGTCAGCCTCGGTACCAGTTAATAGCTCGGTAATGAGCTGCTGCTGGTAATAACGCTCGGTACCAGTTAATAGCTCGGTAATGAGCTGCTGCTGGTAATAACGTAGCTCCTGCAGAACTTCATGCGCCTGACGGCCATCTTTGCCCAGCAGCTCGACCCAGTCAATCAGACGGTTGGTGGTTTTGCCGGCCGCTGAAACCACAATCAAATCATCACTGCTGGAATGTTCTTGTAATATCGTCGCTACCCGGCGGTAACAGCCCGGGTCGGCAAGGCTGCTGCCTCCAAATTTGTGCAGCTGTCTTTGGGCGACCTGTCTTTGAGTTGACTGACTCTGAAGTGGCTGACTCATTCGGTTACCTCCGCAGCGAGTTTAAAGGCCTGATCCAAATCGGCAATCAGATCGCTTGGGTCTTCCAAGCCCACAGAAAGACGAAGCAACGATGGCTTAATTCCGGCTTCAGCCTGCGCTTCGTCAGACATCGCGCGGTGGGTCATACTCGCTGGGTGGGCGATCAGGCTTTCCGTCCCCCCCAACGATTCAGCCAGAGAGAAGCACTTTAGCCCGGCAACAAACACCTCTAACTGGCGATAGCTACCTGCCAACTCAAAACTGAGCATAGAACCAAATCCTTTCTGCTGCTTGACCGCAATGGCATGACCCGGGTGATCGGGCTGGCTCGGATGGTAGATCTGGCCAACCAACGGCTGTCCCTGCAGGTATGTCAGTATCTGTGCACTATTTTCCTCGTGCATTTTCATTCGAGGGGCAAGCGTGCGTAGACCACGCAAGGTAAGATAAGCATCAAACGGTGCCCCGGTCGCCCCGATACAGTTTGCCCACCAGGCAATATTCTCGGCCTGTTCGGCATCTTGGGAAATAAGTACCCCACCCACCACATCGGAATGACCGTTGATATATTTGGTGGTCGAATGAACAACAAAATCCGCCCCCAGCGCGATCGGCTGCTGCAAAATCGGGGACAGGAACGTGTTATCAACCGCCACCAAGGCTCCTGCCTGCTTGCTCTGTTCGCACAGCTCCGCGATATCAATAACCCGAAGCAGAGGATTTGACGGGGTTTCGACCCATACCAGCTTAGGCTTTTTCGCCAACGCAGCCGCCAGTGCCGTCGGATCTGACTGATCAATAAACTCGACCTTAAAATCCCCCTTTCCTGCGCGGGTGTTGAATAAACGATAGGTCCCGCCATAGCAATCATGGGGAGCAATCACCAGATCACCGGGCCCCACAAGTGCCGAGGCCAACAGGTTAATCGCTGCCGTACCACAGCTAGTCACTACACCACCGGATCCCCCTTCAAGCTCAGACAAGGCATCAGCGAGCATATTTCGGGTCGGGTTACCAGAACGTGAATAATCATATTGAGGAACCTCGCCCAGTTGTGGGAAGCTATAGGTAGAGGTCAGATAAATAGGCGGAACAACAGCATTATGCTGCGTGTCTGATTCAATACCGGTACGAACGGCAACGGTGGCAAGCTTCTTGTCACTCATAATTACTTTCCTTGTCTCGGGCAAGCCCTGCTTTCGAATAACTTTTAATCAACAACATTAACCACATTCAATTGGGACGTCAACACTTCTAGACGTCTATATGTCTTTGCTTATGGCAGTAAATCCCGCTAAAATTCACCCATATTAAATTTATTGAATCCAACATCGCTGAGAAGGTAAAAAATGGCAGAGTGGAATGGCGAATACATCAGCCCGTATGCGGAACACGGTAAGAAAAACGAACAAGTAAAAAAAATCACCGTTTCGATTCCATTGAAGGTACTCAAAATACTGACTGACGAGCGTACCCGCCGTCAGATCAACAACCTGCGGCACGCAACTAACAGCGAGTTACTGTGCGAGGCCTTCCTGCATGCCTACACTGGCCAGCCGCTACCGACCGACGATGACATTCGAAAGGACCGCCCTGACGATCTGCCCGCTGAAGCCAAGGAGCTGATGGATGAAATGGGCATAAAATACGAAGACATCAACGAGTAAGCACCACATTGGCACGTTTCAGTATAGACTGCCGTTTTCAGACATAAAAAAACCAGCCCAATGGCTGGTTTTTTTATATTTCGACGAAGCAATAACTTATTTGCTATCCATATAGCCGACAGGCATCTCAATCTGCGCCACGCCTGAATCAATGGCCGCCTGGGCAACAGCCTTGGCAACTCGAGGAAGCAAACGGGGATCCATCGGTTTTGGAATAATATAGTCAGTACCAAATTCCAGCTTGTCAGCCCCTGCCGCTGTTACGACTTCAGCAGGCACTGGCTCTTTAGCCAGTTCGCGGATGGCATGAACTGCCGCCAATTTCATTTCATCATTAATTACGCTGGCACGAACATCCAATGCACCACGGAAAATGAACGGGAAACAAATCACATTGTTTACCTGATTCGGGTAGTCTGAACGGCCAGTCCCCATGATCAGATCATCACGCACGGCGTGGGCAAGCTCAGGTTTAATTTCAGGATCCGGGTTAGAACACGCAAAGACGACTGGCTTATCAGCCATGAGTCCGAGAGCTTCCGGTGTCAACAGGTTGGGGCCAGAAACACCAACAAAGATATCAGCACCCTCGATCACATCTTCCAGAGTGCGCTTGTCGGTATTGTTGGCAAACAGCTGCTTGTATTCATTAATGTCGTCGCGACGGGTGTGGATCACGCCCTTGCGATCCAGCATATAGATTTTCTCACGCTGGGCACCACACTTGATCAGCAGCTCCATACAGGCAACTGCCGCTGCGCCAGCTCCCAGACAGACAATCACAGATTCACTGATGTCTTTGCCCTGGATATCAAGTGCATTCAGCATGCCCGCAGCCGTTACGATTGCCGTACCATGCTGATCATCGTGGAAAACAGGAATCGCACAACGTTCAATCAGGCGCTTTTCAATTTCAAAACAATCGGGAGCCTTGATATCTTCCAGGTTAATGCCGCCAAAGGTATCAGCGATGTTCGCTACCGTCTCAACGAACTCATCGATAGTGCGGTGCTTCACTTCGATATCGATAGAATCTAAACCAGCAAAACGCTTAAAAAGTAAAGATTTACCTTCCATAACAGGTTTAGATGCAAGAGGACCAAGGTTACCTAAACCCAGGATGGCGGTACCGTTGGTAATGACTGCAACCATGTTGCCCTTACCGGTGTACTTGTATACGTTTTCTGCGTTTTGCGCGATCTCTCGAACAGGCTCTGCTACACCTGGGCTGTAGGCCAAAGCAAGATCTTCAACCGTATTTGCCGGCTTGGTGAGTGAAATTGCGGTTTTACCTGGTACAGGGTAAGCGTGATAGTGCAGTGCTTGTTGGCGAAAATCTTCAGACATAGTGGTCTTGATCCTGAATGAAAATGATGTTCAGTACGGTATTGGGATATAGATCATATTCTATAGCGATACAAAATCCTAGCGCAGCAACGCTGGTCGAGCCAATAAATCCCTACCGGAATACTCGGGTATAGCGAAATTTTGATCAGGTACCGCAAGAATGGGTAGAAATCGTGCTACTTAGTAAGCAAAGTATTCAAAAATAGAAGAATATAAAGAAGAAAAGACTGAATAAAATACACTGGCTATTTTCAGCAGATAAAAAAAAGGGATGCTTGCGCATCCCTTTTTCGGAATTCATCTGGCAATTACTTGCTAGAAAGCGCACCGAAACGCTTGTTGAACTTGTCGATACGGCCGCCAGTGTTAACCTGACGCTGCTTACCTGTGTAGAAAGGGTGACACTTATCGCATACATCAAGGTTGATGTCTTTGCTCATTGTAGAGTTAAATACGAAAGTGTTGCCGCAAGAACATTTAGCGTTCACTGCTGTGTATTCTGGGTGAATACCTTGTTTCATGGGATTACCTCAAAGCTAAGGCCGTGTCGCTCTCCCGATCCAAAGCCGGGCACCACACGCGTTAATAA
>Ga0209272_10001631_pt1 | contig 13874 bp, 13 predicted proteins | sample tdDd002_FD_187125 | JGI IMG/M metagenome (GOLD analysis project Ga0209272, IMG submission 187125) | Marine sediment microbial communities from the Atlantic coast under amendment with organic carbon and nitrate - tdDd00.2 (SPAdes)... | ecosystem: Environmental > Aquatic > Marine > Coastal >... | reverse complement strand
AAGAAACGAAAACTTTGTTATACTTATAAAAATTATTGCTGAAGGTCTTGATTTCTTGGTTACTTTCTGTATGCCGTGACTGAAGGGAAGAAATACCCTTGGGGTGCAAGACAGAAGTGACAAATTAAAAAATAGAGTTTTGCTAGATAGCTTTGCAACACCCTATTAAATATATTTTAAAAAAAGAATAAAAAATCTCCTGACAACACAAAAAGCACACAAAGGAGTAGTAATATATCCCTGTAGCAAGCAACAAACTCTCTCAATTTCATACAAGGATATGAAATGCCCTAATAAAAAAGTATGGCGGTGCCCTTCGCTGTACTTTTTTTATTTTTTTGATAAATTATAACTGATCTTCATGTCTGAGAGTAAGGGTAGTTCCATCTTTGAATAAAAATGCAAGGGACCCGGGTCCGTAGTGGTAGCAGTAGATAAGTGTTGAAACTGCAATGGATATCTGGGATTTTTTACTGGTGATAAGAAAGAGACTATCTCCCCTAACTTCAATCTTAGATATCTTCCTTGTTTCTCTAAGGGTTATCATTTTGGAGATAAGGGTAACCTCACAGAAATCGTCTATAAAACTCTGATTTAATATATCTAGTATTTTATCTATTTCCATCTTGTTCCCCTCCTTCCATAGTAACTATAATAAACATTATTTTAAGTATAATCTCAAAAATTGAAAATAAGACGCATAAAAGATCACCTTCTTACTTTATTATAGGAAAGGAATGAAAGGTTTCCTTGAAACCCCTCATTTAATCTGTTAAACTCTAATAGAATAAAGAAATGCAGGGGGAAAAAAATGAAGGGTCTAGAAGTAGTTATAGTAACTGGTATAAGTGGTGCAGGAAAGACTGTAGCTTTAAAAGCACTGGAAGACATGGATTACTTTGTTGTGGATAATGTACCCTATCAGGTAGGCAGCAGACTCCTTAAATCGGTAAAGGAAAAGGAACTTAAGGAGAAAAAACTGGCCCTTGGAATGGATATAAGAGCTTTTGATGAAATAGGAGATTTTCAAAAGCTTTTGAATAAGATAAAACACTATGAAGCTAGTTATACAATACTCTTTATGGAGGCAGATGAAAATGTCATCCTTAACAGATATAACCTGAGCAGAAGAAAACACCCTGTTCCTGAAAAAACCCTCCTTAGAAGTATTGAGAAGGAAAGGGAGATAATGAGTGATATAAGAGAGTGTTCAGACCTTGTAATAGACAGCTCGTACCTAAGACCTGTAGAGCTTAGTAAGAAGATCGGAAAGGCACTTTTAGGGAAGGAGAGAAAGGATATTGCAGTTCACCTTCAGTCCTTTGGATTTAAGTACGGGACTCCCATAGATTTAGATCTTATGTTTGATGTGAGATGCTTACCCAATCCCTATTATATAGAGGATTTGAGACCTAAAACAGGTAATGATCCGGAAGTAAGAGAGTTTGTAATGAATTCAAAAGTTTCAAAGGAATACTATAAAAAATTAGAAGATATGCTGGAGTTTCTAATACCCAACTTCATAGCAGAGGGCAAAAGTCATCTTTCTATAGGGGTAGGATGCAGCGGCGGAAAGCATAGGTCGGTAACCTTTATAAACTATCTGGCAAAAAATCTTTCTAAAGATAAAAAGCTGGAAGTGATAGTAAGTCATAGAGAGGAAGAAAGGGGTAATTGGCATTAATAAAATAGATGTTAAGGAACTGAATATTCCCGCAAATCCCGGAGTTTATTTTATGAAAAAGCAGGGAAAGATTATCTATGTGGGGAAGGCTAAAAATCTTAAAAAAAGAGTTTACTCGTATTTTAATCGTGAACACGATGATGAAAAGACAAGAGAACTTGTAAAAAATATAGAAACTATAGAGACTATAGTTTGTAATACAGAGCTGGATGCTCTGGTCCTTGAAAATAATCTTATAAAGAAGCATACACCTAAGTACAACATCCTTTTAAAGGATGAAAAAACCTATCCATATATAAGGTTTAGTAGGGAGAAGTTTCCTAAGATAGGAGTAATAAGGACTACAAAAAATCTAGATACTGAAGGTGGTTACTACTTTGGTCCCTACCCATCTGGCGCTTGGGAGCTGAAAAAAGCTATCATAAAAATCTTTAACATAAGAGACTGTAACAGAGATATGGATAAAACTTATGAAAGACCATGTCTGAAATACTTTATGGATCTATGCCCCGGTCCGTGTACCTATAAAGGTATCGGTGAAGCCTATAGAGAGCAGGTAGACAATGCCAAAAGGGTATTAAAGGGGAAGGGGAAAGATGTAATAGAGGAGATAAGAGGGAAGATGGAGACAGCTTCTGTCCAGATGGAGTTTGAAAAGGCGATCCTCTATAGAAACCATATGAAGGAGCTGGAAGCAGCAGTAAAAAATCAGGTGACTGAATACAGCAGAGCTATAGATGAAGATATCTTTGTTTTTAAAAGAGAAGGGAAAAGGCTCTTCTGGTGTGTATTGAATATAATAGAGGGGAAGGTGCTCGGAAAGAATTCAGCAAGTATCGACCTTGAAGGAAAGATATATGAAAACCTTTTTCACGAGGTGGTAACCGACTACTACTCAAAGCATGTGATACCTGATAATATTACATTTTCGGGGAACTATGAAGCTGAAGAGGAGCTCATCGGTGGATGGCTGTCTCTGAAAAGAGGTAAAAATATAGATGTACACTTTCCCAAGATAAAGAGCAGAAGGATGGACCTTCTTGATATGGCAATACTTAACCTGGAAAAGGATGTAAGGGACTACTATACCAGAAAAAATGTTCTGGAGCAGGGACTGATGCAGCTCTACGATATATTGGAGTTAAAGAGGATTCCCCGTAGGATAGAGTGTTTTGACATATCCAATATTCAGGGAAAGGATGCTGTGGGATCTATGTCTGTAGCCCTAGAGGGAAGACTGAGTAAAAAAGAGTACAGAAAATTTAAGATAAAAACCAAGGATACTCCAGATGACTTTCATATGATGAGAGAGGTCATGACAAGGAGGTATTCCAAGCTAAAGGAGCATGAACTACCGGATCTTATTTTGATCGACGGAGGACTGGGACAGCTAAGTTCTGTGGGGAATATTCTTAAAGAATTGAAAAAGGACAATTTATTGGATATAATTAGTATTGCTAAGAGGGAGGAAGAGATCTTTAAAATGGGTGAAAATACTCCCTATATCTTTTCCGAATCCGATGAAAGTCTGAAGATACTTCAGAGGCTCAGAGATGAAGCTCATAGATTTGGAGTAACCTACCATAGAATACTCAGAAGTAAAAGGGTATTAAAGAGTGAGCTGGACGATATTTCAGGTGTCGGAAAGATGAGAAAGGAAAAACTTATAAAAAGATTCGGGTCGGTAAAAAAAATAAGAGAAGCTTCGCTGGAGGAATTAGGAGAAGTGCTTCCGGCTAATGTTGCTGAAAAAGTTTATAAGGGGTTGAGGGAAGATGTCAAAGAAAAAAGTACTGGTAATAGATGATGAGATGAGCATAAGATTTCTCTTGCGGGAAGTGATAGAGGATATAGGATACCACTGCTTAGAGGCTGAAAGTGCAATAAGAGGGATAGACCTTGTTGAGAAGATGAAGCCGGACCTTATCATACTGGATATACAGATGCCGCAGATGAATGGTTTAGAGGCTATTCAGAAGATAAGAAAGATCGACAAAGATGTACCTGTATTTATGCTCAGTGCATTCAGTCATATGGAAAATGTAATAGACAATCTGGGAGTAAAGATAGAAGAGTTTATACCAAAACCATTTGATATAGACTACTTAAGTAAAAGAATCGTGCAGGTTATATCGTAGAAGAAAGGGAAGAATATGAAAAAAATAATTTTGGTGGGAATAATGGTACTGAGTATGGCTGGATGCAGCAGCTTTATACCAAGACAGGATCTATATGAAAAGGCAGAGTTTAAAGATGAAAATATCGTAAAGGGAAGGAATGATATAGAGATATATGAAGTTAACTACCCTGAAGATTACTATGAGAGGCTGGAGTTCTTTAAGGATTTTGAGTTAGCAGGAAAAAAGATGCTTCTTGAAGATAAGGCACTGAACCTAATGGTATCAAAGGATCTTTTCGGTGCCCTGGAAAGGTTTAAAAAGGGTGAATTCCTGGATGAGGAGGAGCTTTATATAAAGACCGCTTCAGACCTCGATACATTTCAGCAAAGGGAGATAGACCAAAATATAACTGTTTCCGTTACTGAAAGGGGAGGACAGGTTCAGAAATACCTCAATAAACAGGTGAAATTCTGGCTGGAAGTGACAGGAAGAGAGGGAGAGTTTGACGGAAGTAAACTCTATACAGAGCTTGATAAACAGAGACTTATGGAGGAAGTGAGAGAGGAAAGAAAGGAATTTTTCCAGGTACTGAATGCCATGAGAATGAGTGTAGTAATAAAGGTAAGCGATCCCTATAGGGAAGGAAATGAGGGGGGAGAATACTGGGCATCTAAGGAGATAGACCTTTTCAATCCTACAGGAATCTCAAGGGAGGTACAGAGTATAAGGGTACCTCTTTATATAGATGGTCTTACAGAAACAGATATAAAACAGGTCTTAAATGTAAGAGAGGACTTTAGAGCACCTATTCTTATCCTCGAGAGTGAAAGACTCAAGGGATATACTGTGAGAGATGAAAAGTATGTTTTCTATCACGGAGGAGATACTCTGAGGGGTTACTATAAGGACTATGATCTGAGAGTTGTGATAACCCCAATGGATTTAGAGAACCTTGTGACCATTGAAGAGGGAATCCTTTTAAATGATGTGTTAAGAAGAAGTCAGGTGAAGGCTAAGGGGATTACAGAAACAAAAGAAGTTAAAGAGGTAAAAAGCTTAGATTGGGGGCTTGAATAATGTTATTTGTCTTAATGACACTCATATGGATAGGGATACTTTTAATGGTAGCTAATAAACTTCACCAAAGATATACTGGTGAAATGCTTTTAATGCTTAAAAAGCTAAGAAATAAAGAGGAATTTGAGCAGAGTTCAGAAGAAGTACAGGAGGAGTATGAATCTACTCTGAAAACAGTGGTGAAACAGGAAAGAGAACTGGAAAACTCCATAGATGAAATAAGAGAGTACAGAAAGGAACTGGATATAACCTACGATACTCTGATAAAGAAATCTACCCAGCTAGAATACAGTAATCAGATACTGGAAAAAAGAGTAGCAAACCTGTCTAACCTAAATGCTGTAGCAAGAACAGTACTGTCTATCATAGAGCTGGAAAGAATAATAGATATAATACTGGATGCGTATTTTGTATTAACAGGTGCAAAGAAGATATCTCTCTACCTGTGGGAAGAGGGGGAACTTGTAAGCAAAAAAACCAAGGGAAATATTATATTCAAGGGAAATCTCAGCTACCCTAAGGATACTCTTGAAAAGTTTAACAGAGAGGATTACAGGGATGTTTATGAGGATCTTTCCAAGGGGTTCAAGGTAGATACAGATGAAACAGTAATAATATCTGACCTGAATGTAAAAGGAAAGGAACTGGGAGTAATCTATATCATAGAGGATGAACAAAAGCTGGTGGACAGTGATGAGGAAACAATATCAGCTCTGGCTATCCAGGTGGCAAGTGCCATAAACAATGCTCAGATCTATGCGGAACTTCTGGTAAAGGAAAGACTGTCTCAGGAACTGGAGGTAGCTTCAAGAATCCAGAAAAGGATACTTCCAAAGGAGATCAAGAAGGTATTTGGACTAGAGATAGCTCACTACTTTGAACCTGCAAAGGAAGTAGGGGGAGACTACTATGATTATTGTGTAAGAGACGATAACAGAGTATCTATAACCATTGCCGATGTAAGTGGTAAGGGAGTGCCGGCAGCATTCCTGATGGCTCTTATAAGATCGGTACTAAAGACCTTAAATATAAAGGATATCTATCCTTCTGAGATGCTGACAGACCTAAATGATATAATATACCCGGATATAACTGAGGATATGTTTGTAACTCTATTCCACAGTAAATATGATTATGAGACGAAAATTCTGACATACTCCAATGCCGGACATAATCCTCTTATTGTATATAAGGCAGAAGAGGAAAGGATAGTAGAACATAATGTAAAGGGTGTAGCTATTGGATTTGTTCCGAATTATCAGTATAAATTAGGAGAACTTCAACTCGCTTGTGGAGATATACTTCTTTATTATACAGATGGAATAACAGAAGCAGAAAACTGTGTTCGTGATATGTTTGGGATGGACAGGCTGAAGCAGGTGATTTTTGAAAACAGAGACAGAAATGCCGAAGAGATAAAGGAAGCTATCTTAGAGGCAGTAAATGACTTTAGAGGAGATTATGAGCAGGTGGATGACCTGACCTTTGTAGTTCTTAAAAATACGGAATAAAAATTTAACAGCACTCTGATAATAAGATAGCAGTCTTTTTAGCCTAAAATAAACAAAGCTAAAGACTGCTATTTTAATTTTAAATCATGATATAAAAGTGGCTTAAAAGCAAATGAAAAACATTGAAATGATACAATTAGGACAGAAGGCATACTTTTTTTTAATCATTATGATAATATATATAAGAAGGGTTCACCGATTATATATTCGTATAAGAAGAGGTGGGACAATTAGCATTGACTAAACCTTAAGATTTTTATATAATATAAGGTGCAGTCTTAGCCAAAGGAGGATATATATGTCTTTTAACTGGATTGATTGGTTTGGCCATACGGCTTCAGTAGTTATACTAGTTTCACTGACTATGAGGTCTATAGTTAAGTTGAGATGGATTAATATGGTAGGTGGAGCAATGTTTTCGGCTTTCGGATTTTTGATAGGTTCGATGCCAGTAGCACTACTTAATCTTGGGATAGTATTTATAGATATGTATTATCTATTTAAACTATATAATGATAAGGATGAATTTGCAGTGGTGGAAGCTGAGGTAACCTCAAAATATTTTCATCATTTTTTAACTAAAAACAGTGAGGGAATAGCTGAATTCTTTAAGATCCCTGAATTCGAGGAAAATCAGAAGGCGTATTATTTTTTAAGGAATAATAATACAGCAGGAATATTGATAGGAAGATCTATAACTTCTAAAGTGTTTTTTATAGATGTGGATTACGTAACTGAAAAATACAGAGACTTTAAGATAGGAATGCACTTTCTGGGTGAGAGCAGAATAAGCAAGATATTAGAAGGGTATGAAGAACTACAGACGAAAGCAAAGACACCTGCTCATGCTCAGTATCTTAAAAAGATAGGATTTAAAAAACTGGCTGATAAAGACGTGTATGTAAAAACTATTTAAAAATGGAGGTAACCATGTACAATAAAGTAATGGAAACAGTAAACTATTTAAATAATAAAGTAGAGTATAGACCTAAGATAGCGATAATATTAGGATCTGGACTTGGAGATCTTGTGGATCATATCGAGGAAAGAGTAGAGATCGACTATGAGGAGATTCCTAACTTCCCTGTATCAACAGTGGAAGGACATGCAGGAAAGCTGGTATTTGGTAAGATCGGCGGAGTAGAGGTACTAGCTATGAAGGGTAGATTCCACTTCTATGAAGGATATGATATGAAAGAAGTTACTTACCCTATATATGTAATGAAGCAGTTTGGAATAGAAAAACTTGTTGTAAGTAATGCAGCAGGAGGATCAAATAAAGACTTTAAACCAGGAACACTTATGCTTATAACAGATCACATAAACTTCTTTGGAACACACCCACTTATAGGTAAAAATGACGACAGATTCGGACCAAGATTCCCTGATATGACAGAGACATACAAAAAATCATTACAGAACTTAGCTAAGGAAACGGCTAAAGATCTAGAGATAGAGTACAGAGAGGGAGTATACCTTGGAACTACAGGACCAAGCTATGAAACAGCAGCAGAGGTAAGAGCATTTACTATCTTAGGAGCAGATGCAATAGGAATGTCTACTGTACCTGAAACTACAGTGGCTAACTATCTTGGAATGGAAGTACTGGGAATCTCTTGTATAACAAATATGGCTACAGGAATAGCAGCAGAATCACACTCCCATGAAGCAGTTGTGGAGATAGCTAAGAAAACAGGAAAGAATTTCTGTAACTGGATAGCTGAAACTGTAAAGAGGATGTCGTAAAAAACTTTAGAATATTTAAGTTATAAACTGAAATAAGAATGAAGATAAGTAGGAGGATTCCAGGTGAGTGAATATATCTTAGAGATGAAAAACATCAGAAAAACTTTCCTTGGCGGAAAGGTTGTAGCCAATGATGACATCACTTTGAAAATAGAAAAGGGCGAAAAACATGCAATAGTTGGAGAGAATGGTGCAGGAAAGTCAACTCTGATGAAGATACTAAACGGGCTTTATCATCCAACATCAGGGGAAGTCTATTATCATGGTAAAGGTGTCAAAATAGAAGGTCCAGGAGAAGCTGCAAAGCTAGGGATAGGAATGGTATATCAGCACTTTATGTTAGTGCCAACCCTGTCTGTAGCTGAAAATATGGTACTGGGAGTAGAACCTAAAAAGGGACTGAGCCTTGATATCAATACAGCAAGAGAGGAAGTAAAGAGAGTATCTGAAAAGTATGGTCTGGCGATAGATCCAGATGCTATAATCTCAGATCTTTCTGTAGGAATGCAGCAAAGAGTAGAGATACTGAAGATCCTATTTAAGGGAGCTAACCTTCTGGTATTTGATGAGCCTACAGCGGTTCTTATTCCTCAGGAAGTAAAGGAACTATATAAGATTATGGATAATCTTATTGCTGAGGGGAAGACAATAATCTTTATATCACATAAGCTGCAGGAAGTATTAGATATATCTGATAACATCACTGTAATCAGAAGAGGAAAAGATGTAGCAAACTTCCCTACAGAGGAAGCTACTAAAGAAAAGATTGCCAATGCAATGGTAGGAAGACCAGTACTGTTTACTACAGAAAAACCTGAAGTAGAGATGGGAAGGGAACTTGTCAGCGTAAACAATCTTCTGGTAAAAAATAATAAAGGCATAATAGCTGTGGATGAAGTGAACTTTGATATAAGAGAAGGTGAAATCTTAGGAATAGCAGGTGTGGAAGGTTCTGGTCAGACTGAACTAATAGAAGCACTTACTGGTCTTAGAAAAGCAGAAGCCGGAACAGTGGTATTAGAGGGAGAAGCTCTATTAGGTAAGACGCCTAAAAAGATAACTCTTGAAGGAGTAGCTCATATACCTGAGGACAGGTTTAAAAGAGCTGCAGTATCTGAATTTTCAGTAAGGGATAACTTTGCTTTTGGTGTGCATAAGGAAAAGTACTCAAAAAACAAGTTTATGCTGAACTTTGCTAAGATGGCAGAGGAAGCTAAACACTTTATGGAAAAATATGATGTAAGACCCAGAGAGATAAATGTAGGCTTTGGAAGATTATCTGGTGGTAACCAGCAAAAGGTAATCGTAGCAAGAGAGCTTGAAAAGGAACATAAGTTTATCATCATAGCACAGCCAACAAGAGGAGTAGATATCGGAGCTATAGAATCTATTCATAAGATGGTACTTGAAGAAAAAGAAAAAGGGAAAGCAGTACTGGTAGTATCTGCAGAACTTTCTGAAATAATGAACTTATCCGATAGAATTGCAGTTATGTGCGGTGGAAAGATAACTGGAATACTAGACAGAGCCGATGCAACAGAAGAAAAGATCGGAATTCTTATGGCAGGGGGTAAGTTAGATGAAAAATAAATTAAAAGATATGATGATACCAGTACTTGCGGTATTTATAGCACTTATTATAGGTGCAGGAATTATAGGTTATCTTGGAGAGAGTCCTCTAAATGCTTATTACTACCTATTCACAGGTGCCTTTGTAGGGCAAAGAGCTATAGCAAGAACGCTTCTTGAGGCAACACCAATGATCTTTACAGGGCTTTCAGTATTATTTGCCTTCAAAGCTGGTATGTTTAATATCGGAGGACAGGGACAGGTAATCATGGGAGGACTTATAGCAGCAGCTGTAGGAGCCTTTGTACATAATGCAGGAGTAAATAACGTATTCATTATATTAATATTATCAGGTTTAGCAGGTTTTGCATGGGCTGCAATAGCAGGTTTCCTTAAAGCAAAACTGGGAGTACATGAAGTAATATCAACGATCATGCTAAACTATATAGCAATGAACTTTGAACAGTATGCTCTAAACTACCCTCTAAAAGCTGGAGGTCCAAGTGGACCAAGTCCTCAGACACCACCAGTATTTGAATCTGCAAGACTTATGCAGTTGATGCCCCAGACAAGAGAGGCATTTAACATAGGATTTATCCTGGCTATAGTTGCAGTAATAGTTGTATGGTTTATTATGGAGAAGACGATACTGGGATATGAAATAAAAGCTGTGGGAAATAACCCGACATCAGCAGAAAATGCAGGAATAAATGTACCTTGGATAACAGCTCTTTCCCTTGGAATTGCAGGATCTCTTGCAGCTTTAGGTGGAGCAGAGAGAATTCTTGGAGGAGTAGGTCAGTATACTTACAGACAAGGAATCATGGCCAGCTATGGATTTGACGGTATCGCAGTAGCACTACTTGGAAAAAATCATCCGGTAGGAGCAGTTTTATCTGCAATACTCTTTGCCGCTCTTAGAGTAGGTGGAAGATCTATGCAGTTTAATACATCGGTACCAAGCCAGATAGTAATCATACTTCAGGCTATAATAATCCTATTAATTGCAGCGGAAAATATGTTTAAGATGATTCTTAATAGAAAGAAGGTGAGCGAATAGTGCATATGTTAATTAGTTTGTTAATGGCAACACTTAGACAGGCAGCACCTATTCTTATCACTGCTATTGGTGGAATGTTTTCAGAGGTAGCAGGAGTAATCAATATAGGACTAGAAGGAATGATGCTAATGGGTGCATTTTCAGCAGCGGTAGTTTCTTACTATACAGGAAACGCATATGTTGGAATCCTTGGTGGAATGATAGCTGGTGGATTGATGGCAGGAATACACGCAGTACTAAGTATTAAATATAAGGGAAACCAGACTGTATCAGGGGTTGCTATAAACCTTTTCGCTTCTGGATTTACAGTATTTATGCTAAGAGTACTATTCAACCAGTCTGGAAACACTCCTACAGTACCTAAGGTAGGAACAATAGGAAATGTATCTATAATAGTAATCTTAATATATGGTGTGGCTATCTGGTCTCACTACTTCCTATACAAGACAAAAACTGGTCTTAGAATGAGAGCAGTAGGGGAGCATCCTCTGGCTGCAGATACAGTGGGAATCAATGTAGCTAAGGTAAGATACTTTAGTGTAATAATGTCTGGAGCACTTGCAGGACTTGGAGGAGCGTATCTTTCAATAGGAGCACTGTCACAGTTTACCAAGGAGATGTCAGCAGGTAGAGGATTTATCGCCTTAGCAGCACTGGTATTTGGTAAGTGGACACCTAAGGGAGTTCTGGCAGCAAGTTTACTGTTTGGATTTGCAGATGCAGGACAGACGTTGATCCAGCAGTATGTGGACTTTATTCCACCACAGTTTATTCAGATGATACCTTATATTCTGACTTTACTGGCACTGGCTGGAGTAGTAGGTAAGGCTGTAGCACCAAGTGCAGCAGGAAAACCATACGAAAGTAATCATTAAAAATATTAACTGAGAGGATATCCTCTCAGTTTTTTTATTCTTATATATTTTATAAAATATAGGATAGTATTTTATATAGACTAACAAGAAGCAGCTGAAAAGGAAGAGGGCAATAAGAGGGTATAAATTGACTAGATAAAAGATAAGAGGGAGTGATATTTATGTCAATAAGTACTAAGGGTGGAGATAAAGGGAAAACATCTCTCTGGAGTGGTGAAAGGGTAGCTAAAACTCATGCGAGAGTAGAAGCCTATGGAACTATCGATGAGTTAAATTCACACCTGGGAGAAGCCCGCCACTATGTAAAGTTAGAGAGGGTAGAAAAGATAATAGAGGAGATACAGCACGATCTTTTTAAAGTGGGAGGAGAACTCGCCAGTACAAAAGAGTTTAAATACCCCATAACAGAGGAACATGTGGAAAGGATAACAGAACTTGTTTATGAGCTTGAGAAGGAGTTTAAGTTTGAAGGCTTTGTAGTACCGGGGATGACAATACAGTCGGCAAAACTAGATGTAGCAAGGACTATAGCCAGAAGGGGTGAGAGAAGAATACTGAGCTTAGATACCTTGGTAGAGGTCGGTGCAGGGGTAAAAAAGTATATAAACAGACTCTCGGATCTGATATACCTACTTGCAAGGGTCGAGGAGAAAGAGGAAGGAATGTTGAAGTTAGAGGAATGGAAATAATGTATTAATAAAAAACTCCCATAATGAATATGGGAGTTTTTTATTGATTTTCATTTTTATATCTGAAACAATTTCAAAATTTCTCAATAAAGTCTCTCTGGAGGTAGCGATCCAGTCTGGAACTTTTCTTTCATTTAGAAAAAAAGTTTATCCCTACCTGAAGTGGCTTTCTTAACGACACTCAGTGCTAGTTTATCCATGTTAAAGTCTCCGTCTCAATTAAGGTGAATAGGTCAATTAAAGCAGGGGATAAAAGTTAACAATAATCTAAAGTCTAAACAGAAAATTGAAAAAAATTAGAAGTTCAGACAGTTTAAGAAATCACTAATTCTATTATTACTATCTTCTTTAAAGATGTTTTCTGAACTACCGCTGGCTAAGATCATCCCATCCTCCATAAAGAATACTCTGTCTGATATTTTTTTTATAAATTCCATCTCATGGCTAACAATGAGCATGGTGATGTCCAGGTCTTTTAGAGAAGTAATGACATTTAAAACCTCCTTGACCATCTCAGGATCAAGAGCGGAAGTGGGCTCGTCAAAGAGCAGTATCTTGGGATTTTTTGCAAGAGATCTGGCTATTGCCACTCTTTGCTTTTGACCTCCGGAAAGTTCTCTGGGATAAGCACTAGCTTTTTCACTGAGGTCCACCTTTTTAAGTAGGTCTGCCGCTAATTTTTCAGCAACAGATCTATCTATCTTATCCACTGTAACCAAGGGAACAACAATATTATCTAAAACTGTCATATGAGGAAAGAGGTTGAAGGACTGGAATACAATCCCCATCTGAGAAAGGAGCTGTTTTTTATTCTCCTTTGAAACCTTGCTCTCAGAGTCGAAAAGGGAGTCCCCTTCAACTAAGATACTTCCTGAATCAATTTCTTCAAGATCTATAAGGCACCTTAGAAGAGTTGACTTTCCACTTCCAGATGGTCCGATAAAGGAAACTATCTCTCCCTTTTTAACATCAAAATTGATATCTTTAAGAACTTCATTATTATCAAATGATTTATATAACTTTTTTATTTTTAACATTAGATAGCCACCCTTCTTTCCATATACTTAAATGTGATAACTATGATAGATGAGAGAGCAAGATATATCAGTGCACAAAGGATAAATGGTACAATGGTAAATTCTCTAGTAACTATCTCTCTAGAGTTTCTAAGAATCTCTCCTATACCTATAACAGAAACAAGAGCTGTATCCTTCACAAGAGCTATGGCCTCATTGGAAAGGGCCGGAAGGGAAGTTCTCATAGACTGTGGAAGGATGACCTTAAACATAGTCTGCCAGTATCCAAAACCAAGAACCTTAGCTGCTTCATATTGTCCTTTATCTATCCCGGATATACCGCCTCTTAATATCTCACAGTTGTAAGCAGAGTAGTTAAGTACAAAAGTAAGGGTAGCTGCTGTAAGAGGTCCCAGTGTAATCCCCATTACCGGCAGTCCGTAATACACAAAGAACAACTGAAGAAGAAGAGGGGAACCTCTAAATATCCATGTATAGGTGTTAATAAGATTTTTTAGGATGCTGCT
>Ga0209272_10001627_pt1 | contig 13913 bp, 11 predicted proteins | sample tdDd002_FD_187125 | JGI IMG/M metagenome (GOLD analysis project Ga0209272, IMG submission 187125) | Marine sediment microbial communities from the Atlantic coast under amendment with organic carbon and nitrate - tdDd00.2 (SPAdes)... | ecosystem: Environmental > Aquatic > Marine > Coastal >... | reverse complement strand
TTAAGGTCAAAATGGTAATGGCAACCAAAAAGGCCTCAAAATTTAAAATATCCATATCATTGATTGAGTTATTGAGAATTACCCATCAATACCGCCAATCAGTGTGTTCTGCAAGTCCATTTTTATATATCAGCATGTAAAGGCTCTACCCCACCTATGAAAATGGCCATTTTCCATGGCAACGGCCTCTGCATCAGTTGCTTACCCCTGCTCTCAACCTTGAGTTGATTCACCAGAAAAATACAAAACTACAACTATATCTACAACTTTTATGTATCGCTTCCAACTTGTTTACTACTTCATTATTCATAGGGAGACTTATAGTTTTGTTAGTTCAAACGTATTAATTCACAAAGGACGTCAGATGTGCCGACTCAAAGCGAATTTGATTTATTTGACGATTTCCCAGTTTTGGATGTTGGGACATGTCCAAGCTGACAGCTTATCGATGAATATATCTGGCTATATCGGTGATCAATGTGAAGTAAATTTTGGTTCTAATGACACTATGGACTTTTCTGATGAAATATCAAGAACACTACCTTTTGACATATATTGCAACCAACCAATAGTGCTTACTATTAGTTCAAAATACGGCGGTCTTAAACACGAAGATAATGAACTTGTAAACCTCACTCATTATTCCATCAATTTGGATGTTAGCTCAATAAATATCGCTACAGAGTTAAGCAGTGAGGATATTACCACACCAGTACAAATTGACAGTTTTGGCGCTATTCCTTTTTCCACTATTGGGAAACTAGGAGTAACGCTTGAGCATGGCTTGCTATACGCAGGCTATTATAAAGACGTCATTGAAATTGATATCTACCCATCAATAAATAACGTCACGAAGTAGGAAATCTGCAATTTCGCAGAAAAGCTAGCTCGGCAGGATTTGAGCTAAACATGAATGTTATCTCTTGAGTTAAAGGAATCTTCTTATGAAAAAACTAACGATTTGCGCAGCAGCAATTACTGCTTTATTTGGTACTCAGGTCAATGCTGCACCGGGCGATGTTCAATTAGTTGGTTATGTTTCACCTGTTTGTGAAGTTACAGGGCTTGCTACTCAACTTCTTGATTTCGGCGATGTAACGAATATTCAAACTGTATCACTCAACCTGGGTATGCAATGTAATGATGTTGATGGTGCAACTGTTTCTCTAACCAGCTCAGAAGGTGGTTTGGAATCTGATGATAATGAGGACTTTGCGCTGGAATACACAGCTACGTTTACTCCTACCGGTTTGTCTCCTCTGGTTTTGAATGCACCTGGTGGTCCTGGTCTTAATGATGTATCGGTAGATGTTGCCTACCCTGGTTCATCAACGTTGGCAGGCGGTGTAGGCGCGACCTTAACGGTAGCAACGACTGAAACCGCGGCTTGGGCTGGCGGCTACTCTGATACGTTAACTGTGAATATCACATCAAACTAATCGATATTCTTCCCCCCCAATGGGAGGCTTAGGCACGGGCCTCCCTATAACAACAGCAACACCGATGAACTTGATGGAGCTCAACATGTCTCGTTGGATAAATTTAGTAGTACTATCTTTAGTTTGTTCTTATGCACACGCTTATAAAGTCGAGCCTATGGTTGCAGAAATGGAACCTCTCGGCAAACGAGCACAGATGTCCATGCGTATAGACAACACCTCCCGAGCGCCCCTCACCGTTGAGCTCTATCCTTTTTCTATGACAATGGATGAGCACGGAAAAGAAACCATCCGAGCAGCGGATGACGAGTTACTTGTCATACCCGTAACCGCCATTATTGAACCTGGCCGTTCCCAGTCTGTGATGATCCGATACTTAGGCGACCCATCGATCACTCAATCAAAATCGTATCGCATTGCCGTTAAGCAAGTAGAGGTGAAACGAGGTGATGGCAACAACGGTCAACTTGGGTTACTGCTCCAGTTCAATACACTTGTCAATGTGAGACCAAAGAATACAGCACCAGCTCTTGATATTAAGAGTGTGCAAGAGGGGAAAAACAAGTGGATCGTTGAAGTCGAAAATACTGGAGACAGTTATGGCAGATTAACGAAAACTAACTGGCGAGTAACTGATGGAAACCATTCTAAATACCTCAAGGGCATCGACATTAGTAAGCTGATAGCGGGGACATTAGTGTTACCACATTCGACACGCTATTTTGACATGCAGCCGCTGGATGGATTTGATGCATCTAAGGTATCAATCGAGATCGATCAGGACGAATAACAATGAGAATAATGAGTCTACTTGGCGTTCTCCTATTAGTCGTGAGCTACCCATCGTTAGCCATTATTATTTCACCTACGGTTTTAGAGCTGAATACAAGCAAGAGTAACAATACTCAGTTGATTGTCACCAATAACTCAAATATCAAATTACCTATTGAAGTGACCGTTAAAAAGATTGTATTCAATGAAGATGGGCAATACTCGACTCATAATATCAATCACGAAGACATTTTAGTTTTTCCACCAGCAGCAATGTTAATGCCGGGGAAAAAACAAACATTTCGAGTACAATGGTTAAAGAATAAGCCTATTAATCATTCAGAGAGTTATTTCATTCGATTTAGTGAAGCTAAAGTAAAAGACAATGAAAAAGCTCAACGTAGCAATAACGTAACAACCGACGTTGACTTAAATATACATTATAACGCGCTAGTTCACGTGTTCGACCAAACATTAAGGCCCAATGTATACGCCCATATTGATGAACTCGGTACCATTACACTTCAAAATAGAGGCTCTCGATACACATTTTCATCACTCGTTCGTTTTGGTGAGTTAAATTCTGAGGCAAATGATCTGCTGCAAAACGAAATTGGGCAGCAATTCTTACCTCCTCATTCATTAATAAAGTTACCGTCAACTTCAACCTTACCTGCCGGTCTATATCATGGAAAAGAGCAATGAATTGAGTTTATTATTGAAGTTCTTCTTACTGACCCTACTCTCACTGTTTCTAACAAATAGTGTCTCCCATAGTCGAGAAGTCGTTCTGAATCCGACTGGCTGGGATATCGAATTGGTCTCTTTAGTTAGGATCAGTGATACTGTACTTGGTGAAGCTTCTATCACCATCACCGCAGACGACTCCATTGTATTACCCAAAGAAAGCACGCTAGATCTATTATCTTCTTCAGTTTCACAGCAAGCCATCCAGAGGCTTCGTGACGTAAACAACCTCGAAACGCTCACACAAGTTGACTTTGAAAAAGTCGGACTGGGCTTACAGTTCGATCTTTCAACCCTAGAGTGCATCATCGCCGTCCCAAATGAGCTAAGCCTCACACAGCAAATCTCGTTGTCCGATAATAACGATCATTACAATTACATCGAGCCTAGCTTTTACAGTGGTTATTTGAACATTTTCCTAAACGCAAATGAAACCCAATCATTTGATGAGCACAGCTCAAGAACCAGCCTTTATAGTTCTCGACTAGATTCTGGCCTAAACATCGGTTCACTTAACATTGAGTATGAGTCCATCTTTGAAAATGGCTCTGAAAAAGAATCGACATACAATAGAGAAGGCACGCGGCTCAATGTTGACTTCCCTACCCAAGGTACTAGGCTAGCCGTCGGTGACATGTACAATCCCGGCACTAGTTTTCAAGATGGCACAGATGTTCTTGGGCTCGGCATTACGCGAGACTTTACGCTTATCCCCACCCGAAATGTTCGACCAAAAGCAAATCAGTCTTTTACGCTGCAAAGAACCTCAAGTGTTGACGTTGTGATTGACGGTATTGTTGTGCAACGGTTAACGCTTGGCGCAGGTAGTTATAACTTGAGTGACATCCCCTTGGCTCAAGGAACGAACGATGTAGAACTCGTGATTACTGACTCATCGGGTCAACAAGAACGCATCCAGTTTTCGATTGCCACAGGTAACGATTTATTGGACAGCGGAGAGTTTGAATATAGCCTGATGTATGGTGCGCCTTCATTTTTCGACAATGGCGCCATAGATTATTTGTCAGATCAAAGACTCGCTCATGGTTACCTAGATTTTGGTGTAACCCCCTGGTTAACACTCGGTGTTAACGCTCAGACAAGAGAAAAGCTGTATCAATATGGCTTTTCTGCTCTATTTGCGAATTCTCTTGGCATTACCGAACTTTCTGGGTCCCAAAGCCACCATCCAGAGTTGGGCAATGGACACGCCTATAAAGTGGCGTTTGATGCGGAGTTTTCCGACACCAATTCATGGCAGCCTCAACTTAGCCTGGTTTACGAATATCAATCCGAGAATTTTTCTGGCGTCAGTGACCTTGACTCAACCCAATCACCATTAAATTTAACCACACATTATGCGTCAGCTTTTGCTGCTGTTTACATTTACGATAGTTTGAGAGCCGCAGTGACATTCAACTATCGCTCTGGTCTCGACAAGAACAATGATTATTGGTCAGTCAGCCCGAGCTTGTCCGGTCCTTTTTTTGGCACACCTGCTACTTGGAGCGCTCGCGTAAATTATCAGAATAATGAGGTAGACTCAGATGAAGTCAACACAACACTAACTCTGAGTTGGCCGCTTAGCAAACAGTCTCGCGTCGTCGGCCGATACTCTACTGAAATCGATCAAGCTTCGCTCGACTACACCTATCAAAACAACGTTGGCAATACTGGCGGTGTATCTGGTTTTGCATCTGTCGTTACCGACAGAGAGACAGATTCTAGCGTCGACCTCGGCATTAACTATGCAGCAAATCGATATCAATTCATTGCGGACCACTCTTCACGCCTTGAAGATCTAGACGAGGACAGACGAAATCATTCCACAAGAATCGAAATTGGTAGTGCCCTCGCCTTTGCAGGAACCTCTGTTACGATTGGCCGCCCTGTACGTGAAGCATTTGCGGTTGTAAGCAAGCATTCAAGCTTAGAAGACAACGCTATCGCGATAGACCCAACTAAAGATGGTGATTACGCCCGCGTCTATAGCACTAACCAACATAACGTATTAATCCCGGATCTAGTCGCCTATAACACACAACTGATTAGTTACGACGTAGAGGATCTTCCTCCCGGCTATGATCTTGGCGAAGGTGCCTTTTGGCTCAATCCCGGAAACAAACAAGGGTACGCCCTTCAGATAGGTTCCGATGCCGTCTTAACCGTTATAGGCACTCTTTTAGATAGACAAAGTGGCAGCCCCATCCCTCTTGTGGCAGGAACTGCAAGCTACTTAGGAACGGGACAGCAGCTGCCAATTGAGTTTTTTACGAATAGAAATGGCTTGTTTGCGATATCTGGCTTGAAACCTGGGCGCTATAAACTCGAACTTGATACTAAAGAAAAGCAAACCGTCACCATTGATTTAAGTGAACAAAAAGAAGTCCTGATAAGACTGGGAGAGCTCTATGTTGATTAGATCATCCTTTTACCTGATTTCCCTAATTACAGCCTTTCAATCCAATTCGGTGGTAGGTTGTCAAATAAACTCTCTCAGCATTGAGCCTATTGCAACGCCTTATAGCTATGATGTCTTTGCCAATGGACCTTATGCGATGACCAACTCTTATAAAGCTGCCGCAGATATTGTAGGCGAAAATTGTCACGTTGAGATGTCACTACAAATGGAAGACGTAACGACGACATTAACAGGCAGTAACCAGCAAACTCTTGCATTTACATGGGCTGGCGGCAACGGGACGTCCGTTGCGAACCAATGGCAATTTGTACTAACAGAACAATCGCCCTCGGCCATCATACAAATGCGTTACCCAGCAAAGCAGTGGCTCCCGGCAGGCTCCTACAGCGGAACACTACAGCTTGCTGTAGCTTATTCTTCAATGTTGAACCAAACACCACTATCACCTGCAATAACGACGGTGAATGTCACGGTTAACCCGATTGCAAAAATACAATTTTATGGATTAACTCAGAGGCAATACGACTTAGATTTGGGCAACTTGTACTCAAACAAAGTGATCAGTAATGCGCCCAACTTATGGGTTCAAAGTAACAGCCCTTATCAAATTACAGTTACTTCTAGCCACCAAGGGAAGTTAAGGCATCAATCGAATGATGGACAGTGGGACATCGATTACCAACTTTCGTTTGATAGCCAAGTGATTGACTTAGACCTTTTGGAGGCTCAAGTGAACAAAAGTGAAATGACTTCTGGGCTACCCATTGCTCTTAACTTTGTCATTGGTGACACGTTCAACAGACCGGGAGGAAAGTATAGCGACACTCTAGATATATCTATTGAGCCACTTCTTTCACAACAACCATAGGCATTCCCAATGATGAGACAGTAAAGAGTGGCAAGTGCAATATCAGTGAACTATGGTGATATTGTTAACATTAAGTGCTAAGACAAAATTACTATTTTGGGGCTAGTCATGCACGGTAGGGCAAACAACAGCGGCCGACTCAGTATTCTTTTGGTTGGAGATCATTGTATACAGAATCAGTTTTTACGCCGCGAAATAGAGAAAAGTAATAAGTATAAGTTCACAAGGAAAAGCATTCATGATTTCAGTCACTTAACTATCCAAGGCTCGTTCGACATTGTGTTGGTATCCTACGCACAATTAGAAAAGTATGATTATCATGGCTTTATTTCTGCCTGCACGGCGGAGGCAGACCTGATCGTTTACGACGTACCTAATGGTATCGTTGAGCTTAAACTCGCCGCGAGTTTAAATCTCAAGGGAATGCTTTATGAAGATGCCCCTATTGAGCACTTAACGCGTTGTATACAAGCGGTCGAAAACCAAGAGCTCTGGCTACCGAGAAAAGTCATGGAAAAAATGCTCAGCGACATTCGCCCTTACGCAATGAATTCGCAGGATATCAGCTCAACATTAACCAAACGTGAGAAGCAGATACTTGATCGGCTCGTTCAAGGCCATTCTAACCTGCAAATCGCGGAAGAGTTATTTGTTGCTGAAAGCACAGTAAAGACCCACGTTTATAAACTGTACAAAAAACTCAATGTGAGTAACCGAAAAGAAGCCGTTCAGAAAGCAAGCCAACCGTTTCATTACGAATTTAAGCCACACTAACGTATTAGGTGTACTTAACCGCACATACTGCCCCCTCTAAAGGCATCCTACCTCTATACAAGTTACTGAAATTGTGCACAATAGACCTGAATTATTTGTTAAAAAATAGTAAATTCAAATAATCTCGCTATCGGTGATTTGTTGATGCTTTATCTTGTTCTGCATCCAACACCAAGAGAAGGAACCCTAGGTTCAAGGACCCCTTTGGGGCGTTTAAGGAAAGAAAATACAAAAGAGTAGTCACATGAGCGCATTTCAAAAACTCGTCGAACATTCAAATAAAGTCTTCAACTTCGGTCATTTAGCATCCATTGTTGGTTGGGATCAGGCAGCCGTTATGCCTGCAGGCGGTGCAGAAGCTCGATCTAATGCAGTGGCAGAATTAGAAGTCCACATCCACTCTTTAATGACTCAGCCACACCTTGGTGACCTATTTGCTCAAGCAGAAGAAGAGTCACTATCTGCTAAAGAGCAAGCCGTACTTCGCGAAATGAAACGTGATTGGCAGCAGGCTAACCTATTACCAGAATCATTGGTTCAAGCTCAGTCCCTAGCGGGCTCAAAGTGTGAGCACGCTTGGCGTACTCAGCGTGGTGACAATGACTGGGCGGGGTTCGAAAAGAACTGGGCAGAAGTGGTCAAACTTTCTCAAGAAGAAGCGCAAATCCGAGCGGAAGCCAATGGCACGACGCCTTACGATGCAATGCTAGATATTTATGAACCTGGCACAACTTCCGCTTCACTCGATACTCTATTTGCAGACGTTAAAACGTGGCTACCGAATCTAATCGATGACGCTATCGAGAAACAAAAGTCGAACAATATTCTACTGCCTAACGGCCACTACCCTGCTGAAAAGCAAAAGGCGTTGGGTCTAGAAGTCATGAAGCTTTTGCAGTTCGATTTTGAGCATGGCCGTCTCGATGAAAGTGTTCACCCTTTCTGTGGTGGTGTACCAACCGATGTACGAATTACTACGCGTTATGACGAGAGCGAATTTGTTCAGTCTCTAATGGGTATCGTGCACGAAACTGGTCACGCGCGTTACGAGCAAGGTTTACCTAAATCGCTAGCGGGCACTATGGCAGGTCAAGCACGCTCAATGGGAATCCATGAGTCTCAGTCTCTGTTCTTTGAGATGCAAGTCGGTCGTAGCCAAGGATTTGTAGAACACCTAGCACGTCTGGCTTCGAACCACTTTGAAGGCCCTGAGTTTGCACAAGATAACTTATCAAAAATCTACACTCACGTAGAGAAAGGCTTTATCCGAGTTGACGCTGACGAGTTGACCTACCCAGCTCACGTCATCCTACGTTACGAGATTGAGCGCGACCTGATGAATGGCGTGATCAAACATACCGACGTGCCAGAGTTGTGGAATGAAAAGATGAAGTCTTATCTTGGTCTATCAACAGAAGGGAACTTCAAAAACGGTTGTATGCAAGACATCCACTGGACCGATGGTTCATTTGGCTATTTCCCGTCATACACACTAGGCGCAATGTATGCGGCACAGTTTATGGCTGCTATGAAGAAAACTGTGGACGTGGATGGCGCGATTCGCTCCGGTGATCTGTCACCAATCTTCACATGGTTATCTGACAATATTTGGAGCCAAGGAAGCCTGCTATCTACTGATGATTTGGTTACACAAGCAACTGGTGAAGTCTTAAACGCTAAGCACTTTAAAGATCATTTGATTGGTCGTTATTTGTAACAGTCAAATCGAAAAAAAGCCGAGCATATTGCTCGGCTTTTTGTTTTTAATGGTTACTTAACCAGTATCGCATCATTTGTCTTTTCATCCATTTCATTAGGCGATTGCACGCCGTTATTACGATGAGTCCAAAGGTAGATGGATGGAATAACCGTAAGGGTCACTATCATCGAGATAACACAGCCCCATCCTACTACTAACGCCATTGGAGACATGTAATTGTCATAACCACCAAACCCATACGCCAAAGGAATTAGACCAGCAACCGTCGTGATGGTCGTTAATGTTATTGGTCTAACGCGACTTTGAGTCCCTTGAATGACAAACTCTAATAGGTTGCTTTTATTACAATCCGATTCGTGTTCTTTAAAGTGCCAGATCAACACTAAGCTGTTATTCACCATGATACCAATCAAGGCGATCATCCCGATAATCGAGAAGAAACTTAAAACTTGATTGTGTAAGAACAGAATGAACAACGCGCCTGCAATACCAAAAGGAATCACCATTAAGACAATTAACGTCTCTCTCATCCTATCGAACAACAAAATGAGAAGCAGAGCGATGCCAATAAACGCCACGCTGATTGCAATGATAAAGCCTTGTTGTGCTTCCTGGGTTTCAAGGATTTGACCAGTAGCGATGATCGATGCACCGCCGTACTCTTTATTGGCAAACTCTTGTTGTACCAAAGCAAACACCGCCACAGGGTCTGTTACCGTAGCATCTACCCCAGAAGAAACGCGGATAACTCGTTCACCATTAAAGTGCTTGATCTGCGCTTCTGAGTCTGCATTTTTCCATCGAACCAATTCGCTCAAAGGCACGAGCTTGTTATCACTTGCACGAACTAACAGGTTATTGAGCTCCTCAAGTGACTTGTCATCCTCTTCTAACGCGACTCGGAAGTACACTTCTTCCTCACCGTTAAAGATGCGAGTCACTCGCTGACCATCAATCGCGAACTTGATAATGTCACCTACTTGGTTCGCACTAATGCCATAATATTTTAGCCAATGGTGCTGTAGTTCTGCTTGGATCTGCGGTGCGGGTGCATTCAAATCACGACGCACACGACTGGTTCCGTCCAGAGAATCAATATATGCCGTTAAGTCATTGGCTAAGTTCTCACGACCTTCGTCCGTTCCGCCAACAACACGTAAATCAACTGGGCGTCCAACTGGTGGCCCACCACCATCAATGTCAAATTCGATCTGGGCGAGACCGGTAATTTGTGTGGCTTTCTCTTCCCACTCCTCAACGATTTGCTCTGCCGTTCGGGTTCGACTATTAGGTGGTGTTAGTGAGATAACCCAATAGCTATTTGGTGAACTCACCTCTCCGTACCAGTAGTTTACTTCTTCCGTATTTTTAATCAGTGACTCTAATTTCTGGGTTTCTTGCCAAACGTCATCCAAATCCAGTTCTGGATTCGACTCAGCACTTATCTCGATCAGATACGCGCCATCCGTAGGGAAGAACAAAAAACTCAAGCTCTTATAAGAAATTGCACCTAAACTCAGGATCACAACAGTGATACATGGTAATGCCAACTTACTATTGCGAATAACAAACTCAATCAATCTATTAAGGATCGTTAAATCTAAGAAGGCTTTCTTTTTGAGTTGGTTGCGCTTGGTTAAAATGCCTTTTAGGTGAGCAGGAATAAAGAACAGTGCATCAACGAATGAGAAACATAGCGCCACAATCACGGTAAGCGGAATAACATAAACGAGCTTACCACTGTTACCAGGTAAAAAGAGCAACGGCACAAACGCGATCATGGTTGAAAGAATGCTTGCTAATACAGCAGGAAATACGCTCTTCACCCCCTGAGTTACAGCGGTTTCAACAGGGTATCCCTCTTCGACTAACGCGACGATTTTATCACTGACAACGACAGCATCATCCACAATGATGCCGACGATTAAAATCAATGCAGACATGGTAAACACATCGAGGATTTGGCCAAAAGGTGGAAGTAAAGCCAAGGTGCCAAAAATACAAACTGGAATGGAAACCGCAACCCAAAACGCGATTCTTCTGTCTAGGAACAGCGCCAGAGTAATCAGCACTAAACCAAGTCCTACCAAACCGTTGTCTTTCACAATCCGCGCTTTTTCTTGAATATCTCCAGATAAATCAGAACCGATTGCGATTGTGTACTTATCACCTAGCAAGCTTTGCTGGCTATCAATCAACGCTTTAACCGCATTGGAAGTACTAATGACATCGGCTGTTTCATTGGTCCTGAGATCAAATAGGATACTCTTATTACCATTTATCGAGCCGTAAACATCACCTTTTTCAAAACCATCCTCAATGACACCTGAGACATCTTTTAGCTGGATATTGGGACTGAATGAAATGAACATGTTTCTCAGCTCATCAAGACTGTCCAACTCTGCCGATGTCATTAATTCAGGGTTGTTCTTGAGCGTCTCTAGACGTCCTCCACTGATCAAAGTGTTACGCTCGGCAATCAGTGCTGCAACTTGGTCGAGTGTCAGACCATACCGGCGCAATGAAATTGGTTCGAGCTGAATTAAGAACTCAGGAGCGCGTAAATCAACGGTATAAACCTCACCTATCCCCTCAACGCGGCGCAACGCGAGCTCAAGATCTTTGGCTTTCTCTCGCAATGCTTTGTAGCCAACATCACCTGAGATACCCACTACCATGAAATCTAGACTGTACGATTTTTTGATCGAAAGTGTTGGCGCTTCAGTCACTCCTGCGGGCAAGTCAGATACTCTTGCCAAGGCATCTCGAATGTCTTGGTACACCGCATTAGGGTCTGAAACGTTGCTGTCTAGCACCACACTGATGTTTGAAATGCCAGTTTCAGAGGTAGACGTAAACTCTTTTAAGCCAGAAATGGAAAGCAACTCTTTTTCAATCTTACTGGTAATATTGCTCTCGATGTCTTTCGCACTTGCTCCGGGATAAACGGTAACAATATTCCCTTTACCTAGATCGAATCGCGGTTTTTCCGCCAGCGGTAGGTTGTACGCAGTTAGCGCCCCGACACTTATGATCAAAATCGTCAGTATTTTAGAGGCAAACTTACGATGAGAAAGTAGTTCTAAGAAGAAGTTCACATCGCCTCCTCATCATTGAAATAGACATAAGATTCCATGCCAGGGTTCAGCAAACCTTCAGTGTTTTGGACGGTGACTTCAACAAGGAAGCCTGGTTCACTGTTTTTAAACGCAGGCGAAAGTAAGGTAATCGTTCCATCTAACGTCTTATTCACCGAAGGGACTTCGACTTTCACCGCTTCACCTTTGGTGAACTTGTTAAAATCAATTTCCAAAAGGTGGAAACTGACCTTTAACATATCCATATCTGCGATAGTAAATAGAGGATCGCCTACCGAGATAAACTGCCCCATCTCTACAGAACGATCAATAATGACGCCATCAAATGGAGCATCTGGCGTTGCTTTATCTAGCGTCCTTGCGGCGATTTTGTATTGGGTGTTACTGACATTAAATTGGGCTCGGCCGATATTGGTTACGCGGATTTGATTATCCACATCGCTCACCGATACACCTTTACTCTTCAATAGAGACTGATAACGCTTCAGTTGTTTCTCTTGAATATCAAGTTCAGCTTGGCTGACCTCCAGCTCATTTCTCGCTAATTCTAGGTTCAACGCATAGTCTTGCGACGACAAAGACAGCAGCTCTTGCCCTTGAGTCACCGAGTCTCCATTGTCATAGGCGTAAGAATCGACGACTCCAACTACCTCACTTTTTACAATGACACTCTTTTCCGGAATCAATTGGCCAACAACATAGTCATTCGAAGCATGGACAATACTTGATAGGAAAAACAACGGTATTAGTGCAGATTTTTTATTCATTTAGTTATCTCAAATCCGATGAACCAAAAAAGACCTGTGCAGATTCTTCTATTTAATAGAACAAGAAACCACTGATACAAACGCACAAGCCCTTGGTGTTTATCAAGACGTTAACCAAAAGTATGGTTAACCATTAGTGCAATAATTTATTGATGCTTCCTATAAATTATCAGTGGGAGTGTGGAAAAAAAGTGAGTTTGGGATAGGATGGTGTGAGACGAAAAAAGCGGCTGTATTGAGCCGCTTAGATAACTATTTAAATGGTTCTACTAGAAATAGTAGCTATAGGTAAACTTGAGTTCTGTGCCCTGCCTGTTGTGACCAAAGCTCTGTTCTGTATCATCAAAAAACTCAGTGTAGGTAACCTTTCCCCAGTGCTTACGGTTTTCTGTAAAAGGTGTTTGGAACGCGAGATCGAGTTGGAGCTGATTAACCGTCCCTACACTGCCGCCAAAATTAAGTGAACTAAACTGTGGGTTTACCTGAACATGCGTGCCATTTTCATGTAGGTAAATAGAGTTTAAGTAATTGAACTGAAACCCATAAGTATAATCATCTGTAATACCTAATCGGCTATAAGTACTGTTATTTTGTCCGATAGCGCCAGCTAGTATTGGGAAAGACAGCCAGTTTTTAAATGGGGTGTTAACTCGAATCAAGCCACCAACAGCAAACAAGCGATCCGAAATTGCGTCAGTAAAACTGGTTTCGATGTAGTCTAGAGACACACCAACCATAGGCGCGTGCTGCCAGTCAGTATGGCTAACCTCGAAGTAACGAGCCCGGACTTGGGACAAGTTAAAGTCTTCGCTGCCCACCTTGCCTCTATCTTGCCCTTGAATGGTTAGCTGTCCCAGAAAGAGATTGTCGTTGCTTTTTTTTCCTGACATTTGCCCTTGGATTTGGGCAAAGTCATTATCCTGCTCCCTAAAGCTTTGCTTACCGTAAGTGATATTAATCACTGAGGATACTTTTGTATGGTCACCAGGATCTGGTGCATCTTCCGGAGTAATATGCTCCTCAGCCAGAGCATAAGACGAAAAAAGGATCAGGGCACTACTTAGCGTTATTTTCTTATAGTTAGTCATGGTCAAAAACCTATTGCGCGTTATTGGATAATGGTCATTGTCGACATAAACCAAATTCCAAATCACTCTAGATAAATTGCACCTTGCTAGATAACAAAATAAAAAAACAATAAGTAAAAAAAAATAGTTTCTTAATGATGCCCTGCCCTAGAGCCTAATTACGAAGGCACCACGCTGAGAATTCAGACAAACATAAAATAGACAGTAAAAATCTTTCCG
>Ga0209272_10001625_pt1 | contig 13916 bp, 16 predicted proteins | sample tdDd002_FD_187125 | JGI IMG/M metagenome (GOLD analysis project Ga0209272, IMG submission 187125) | Marine sediment microbial communities from the Atlantic coast under amendment with organic carbon and nitrate - tdDd00.2 (SPAdes)... | ecosystem: Environmental > Aquatic > Marine > Coastal >... | reverse complement strand
GCCGGAAACATTAGTAAGCGCTGATGAGAAAGATATCAGGCTCTTGTGAGTAAAAGTGAGATCGATTTAACATTATCTGCAGAAGGGTGAAAAATTAACTTTTTGACTTTTTTATAACTCGTACAAATAAAATTTCGCTTTATATCAGATGGTTGTGGCTGGGTTTTAGATGCGCCATCACTATTTTAGTAATGACGCATCTAGCTTGAGATCACAAATTGAAATTCTGGCATTCCTTTAAGATGCTTTTCGAACAAAGGAAGTTCGCCATGCCAAATGTTCGTGGTAACTCATTTAAAAGTTATAGCTCCAAGTTATAGATCGAAGCTATAGCTATATCCCAAAATCACTTTTGGATCGTCTTGCTCCAGATCGGTATCACTCACCATAAATGAGACTGTTCCGATATTTGTGTCTTTATTTAGAGATAGAGAATAATCGGCGTAGCTATCGACATCGAACCAGGCGGTGCTCACATCACCGGATGAATATCCGTAGTGGAGATCTAAGCTTAATGTGTCTGAGAAAGGATATGAAAAACCAGCCTGGATATAGGAGAGATCTTTTTCATCCAGCGGATCTGTAGCCACATCACTGTCGGCATTGACTATCTGAGAGTAACTTACCGAGAACCACTTCCAACTCAATGCTGCGGTAATTTCGCCAAAGTCTACGCTAGCATCACTATCGGGGTAGGCATAATAGAGATAACCAATATCATAGCCAAAGTCATCACCTATGGCCCCTGCATAACCACCATAAAAATCAATTTCGTAGCTTGTGTCATCACCAAAGTCTACATTAGAAGCCCATGTGCCCAGATAGACTCCGCTATCATGCTCATAATCGATACCCCCTTGAACGGCAACAGCGTCCTGAGTCTGAGTGACGCCTCGCCAGAGGTAGTTAGAGCTGGCACCAATATTTGCAGTGATACTTGCATTAGCGCAAAAGCTCATTAATAGCCCTGAGGCCAGTATAGAGGTCGTTCTGAGTGCTTGTTTCATATTCATTCCCTTTCAGTGATGAGCCAGTTCATTTTTGTTATTACTGATTGAGAAAGATTGCTAATCTTGTGCCATAGTTCATTTTGATTAATATCAATGCTTTATGTTTTTACATCATAAGGCTACATAGCTAGTGGTTATTATTGGAGCAGAAAATGCACTCGACTAGTGCAGTCGAAGAGTGAGGGGAGTCGTGCCGGGAGTTTGTTGTTTCGACAGCGGATACAAAAAAACCTCCAATAGGAGGTTTTTATTCATAAACAATGAAGAAGCGTGATTAGTTAACGCTATCTTTCAGAGTCTTACCTGCTTTAAATTTTGGAACGGTTGCTGCTGGGATTTGGATCTCTTTACCCGTTTGTGGGTTGCGACCAGTGCGTGCAGCGCGATTAGAAGTTTCAAAAGAACCAAAACCAACGATAGAGATCTTATCACCATTTTTCATCGCTTCGGTAACAGTCTCTTCAAAAGATTTTAGTGCGCGTGCAGCTTCTGCTTTAGTCAGTTCCGCATTCTCAGCTATTTTTGCAACAAGTTCAGTCTTATTCATTTGAATAGTCTCTTCTTTCCGTAGATTTAATTATACCAATCACATTATATACTTAGCAATTGCTGCACCTAACATGCCATAAGCTATGTCATATTAAAAGAGCTTTAGCCCTCAGAATTGCCCTTTGAGGTCAAAATTTGTCTAAAAATAGATCAATTTACATCTGTTGGCCTAATGAACCAGCATTCCGTAGAGTCGTTCAGCAGTTTGCCTTTGGAATGAGTAATGCATTCTCTCTCTTTTAATCCATATTCGGTGGTCACTCATCGAGCAACTGATAGAGGATCTGCTTAACAATTTGAGGTTCAAATGGTTTATCACAAAGGGCATTGACGCCTGCTTGGGACACATTGCTGAGATGGGCATCATTGGCTTCAGACGACACCATAAGGATGGGGATATGAGATTGTTGACTATGATTACGAATAAATTGGGTCAAGGCTAAGCCATCGACACTGGGCATATTATAATCTGTGATCACTAAGTCAAACATATTCAATTTCATTATTTCGATGGCTTCAGCTCCATCGACTGCTTCGGTGATCAACTGAAGGCCTAAATTTGAAATCGTTCGTCTGATGATCTTTCGAGCCATCTTACTGTCATCGACAACCAGGACTCTAAGACTGTGTACATCGAAGTGACTGAGATCAAGCTCATCTTGGCTTAATAGGTCGATGGTGGCATTGAGCGCTTTACCTAAGTGTTCAGATGAGAATGGCTTAGGAAGAATGGATACCACGCCAGACTGTCTATAAACCTCTAGCTGTTCACGGCGACATTCACTCGAGACCAACATAAATTGAATGTCTCTGTATTCATCAGTCTCTTTTAATTGTTTTAGCAGATCTAATGCCGTGCCATCTTCGAAGTGCATGGCACTGGCAACCAGATCCGGATGATGACGACTAATGATGGTTTGAGCTTCGGTTAGACTCGTTGCAGTTTGAATATTGCAGATGCCTTCATGAGTTAGCCTGCTACAGATAATTTTCCTCTGTGTATCGGAAGGCTCTACAAGGAGTATTGAAAGTTCACTAGGCAATAATGTACTCATATTCTCGATTCTTATTATTAGTATGTGGCGGCTAAATTACATCAAGGACAACATCTTAGCAACAAGACTCCAACCCTTCTCATCGGATCTGCTCGCCATCATTGTGTAGTGTCACGGACCAGATATGCTTTTGTCGTTTTAGAAAAGGCGACCCAAAACTGGAAGGCCAATAGGAGTAGACCAGAGACTGCGATTAATGGTACCGGGATCTCTTGGTTATTAAGTACCACCTTCACCTCGTCAGGTGTTATCTGATAAGCGATGATGGCGGTCCCGGCAAGTGCAGCTAAGCCTAATGCCTGAATGAAAAGATAGACTTTAAATGCGATGCCTGCCCAGCTGGTTCTCATGGCTAAACCAAGGAGCACGGGGATCACGCCTAATGAAAACAGATCTATGGCTTGAATGCTCACGGCTCGCCATAGTGCGACGATAGCAAGGATGGCGTAAAGCAACATGATGATGGAGAGTGAAGGAGTTGGTTTTCTCATTAAATGTCTCTTTAAAGCGGTGAGGATACCCGGCGAGTGTAAAAAAATCACTCCCGAGAGTCAAAATAGAAAAAGAGCCCCGATTAATGAATTGTACTGCTGAAGTCTTCAATATTGATTAGAATAGCGGGAGGAAAACAAAGTGAGAGTTTTATGACCGAAACAGAATTTTGGCAACTAGTTACGAGAACGACACCGGATCAAGACCAGATCAGCTTAGCCGAGAACTTAAAGGAGAAACTTGAACTGCTTAGTGATGAGCAGCTTGTTGAGTTTGATAAGTTTTTTGGACAACAGATGCGTCGGTCATACTCCTGGTCGATATGGGGGGCTGCCTATATCATTACCGGGTGTGACTCTGAGTATGCCTTTGCAGAGTTCCGCTGTTTTCTTATCTCATTAGGTAAAGACTGGTACGACAAAATCATTGCTAATCCGGATGACCTGGGGCAGCTTATACAATGGCCGGAAAAGGATGGTTATGCCTATCCATTTTTAGATGAGTATGACCTGATAGCCGGACAGATTTTTGAAGACAGGACGGATGGGGAATTACCTTTCGTACCTTCGGGAATGGCGACTCCCCAGGGGAAGAAATTTACGACGAAGAAGAAACAACTTAAAGCGGCCTATCCTCAATTGAGTAAGGCATTCCCGTTTTAGTGTGTTATAGCGATAGGTATTAAATCGACAAAAAGCGAGGGCCTCCTCGCTTTTTGTTAGATTCGATTTTTAACTGAAAGTTATTTGTAACAGACCTCTGCATCATTATCATATTGCATCCCTCTCTCATCACATGCCCTGTCCATAAATTGATCTTCTGCCATCGACAATTCGACATTAAATTCATGCTGCTGATTTTCGATTAATGAGTTATCTGATTCATGTTGTTGCGTGGCCAGAATGTCAAAGTGCTGAGTGACTGCAGCCTGCTCTGTGGGCGTCAATTCATCTGCCGTCGCTTGTCCCGCGAATGCGGTTACAATTAAAACGGCAGCCAAGAATGCGATCTTGCCTGAGAACATGACCTTGGTTCGAGTGATTGAGTGGCTCATAAATTTTCTCCAAATGTGAAATCGTGACCATGAAGGAACCGTTTGCTCTCGCCCGCTACTTCAATAGAGAGGAGTAAGAGGTGTCATCCTAAGGGAGTTAGTCTGTATTAATTAATGCGTATATTACCCGGTAAAAGATGTACCGGAGCTGAATGAAAAGTGAGCAGCTTGAGCTTGAGATACTTGAGGGGGGCGTCTATTTGTCATTCTGAACTTGTTTCAGAATCCATGGCCTTCTTTTGCATGAGGGCTTGAGTCTTAGCCGTCTTTCTGAAGATGTTTCAGAATCCATAGTTTTATGGAATTTGATAACAGTGGCTGACTTCACTTGTCTTATAAATAAGAGAGGCATTATAGCCTCTCTTATTTAATCACTATCGATCATTGCTCTACACAGACTTCGTCACCCGAATTCAGGTCGATGTTGTATTCTCTGCAGATAGGCTGTAACAGGTCTAGCTCTTCATCTTTGAGTTGATTCTCAATAGCCTCTAGCTGCCTGTCTGCGCTCATATCTTCTGCGAGAGCCTCATATTGTGAAAGTAATTCATCGGCAGACGTTGCGCTCTCCTCGATACCGATAAGTTCGCTTGCATTCGCATTCACACCTATCACAAACGGAAGGGTAAATAGGCTGATAAATAAGGTGTTTTTTATGCTAAATGTCATAGTGTTGCTCCTATACACATAATGAGGGATACCCTTTGAAATTTGGAAGCAGGATATTAACATTGGAAACTTGAACATTTGCTGAATTGATCGTGGAACTGCGGGGGAGCACTCGTCATAAAAGTAGCGGTCACCATAATCACAGCCATCCGAACCAGCGCTTACCACCTCTTTATCTACTCATTTTCCATCGTCTCGCATTGGAATCCTTGGCGGCTGGAGTCAAAACGGCATCTTAACCCACATTCCCATGGGGCTTGATCATGCTCTACTGATTTCTCTAATGAATAGGCTCTACATGAAGGGTAATCTTCGAAGTCATCGACCTTTTTATATCGACCAGAGTTATAGCCATTGGTATAGACAAAAGAAGACCAGGTTTCCGGCTCATCAGACGCTTCGGATTGGTTAATCAGATAGATCGTGACTCCGAGGGTCATAAAAAGGCTAATAACAAAGATAATGGGTAGAGAGTTTTTCATTTATGAAGCGGCCCAGTATAGAAAGAGCAGATATTCTATACTCAAGTGATACCAATCGGTATAAGAAAGTGATCTACCCAGAGTTTTTTCAACTAATTTAAGGTGACTGCTTGAGGAGATGCATGCTCCTTAATATTGACTCCTCGTTGATATCACATATCTGGCCTTGATAAGTATTGATACAATCTTTTCCATTAGTAATGAGAACAAATTGAGACTGTTGCGGTCTATTTTTAATAGTGCAGCTATACAGCTGCATAGGCATTAATTTCTTTGCATTAAGCGCATATTCAGGATAGGTTTTGTATATTAAATCAGCACCTGTACAAATATCTTCTTAATACCGAAATCAGTGACAGTTGTAAAAATTTGGCGATAAACATCCGAGTTCAGCCCCAGGAGGCTCATATGAAGTTAACCTACATATTATTAGCGGGAGTATTAACTTCCACTGCTGTCATTGCGGCAGATGAAACTGTTGAGAATCCAGTGACCGAGCAGGGAGTTGTCAAAATTGAGTGGCAAGATCCCAAGAACTTTCGTGATGTGAAGGCGGTCGGCGATATTCAATCCCGCTATGAAAAAAGAACATTTAAGACCCTGACTAAGAACTTGAATAAAGAAGCGAGCAAAACATTAAAGAGTGAACAAAAGCTTGAGATGCTGGTGACAGATCTCGATCTCGCCGGCGATGTAAGGCCTACATTTGGTGCCACGATGAATGATATTCGCTTAATTGAGGATCTCTATCCTCCACGTATCACTTTCAGCTATAAAATTCTCGAAGGAGATAAGGTCATTATGGCGGGCGACGAAAAGCTGACCGACATGGGATTTATGCAAACCGTTGGGCGCGCAAGTGATAAGCCACTGAGGTATGAATCAAAATTGCTGACTGACTGGCTAAAGAAGACGGTTGAACCTAAATTGTAATGAGCCGTTAAACGACTTTGGATTGTTTAAAAAGGCTAAATGAGCTGACTGCTTGTTTAGCCTGTTTTTTTGCAGAAGCACTATAGGTCGATAACTGATGTTCAGTGCACTGAGATGTGATTGACGGTGGAAGCAGGCCGACACATAAGCTTATCAACTCATGTTCACAAATTTGACCTTTGCGATCCTCTCCAATCATCTTCTGGGCCCTCCAATGAGTGTCCGAGTAGAAGAGCTTTCTTCGTTTTGAGAAGTTAACTAACACCTGCCTACATAGCATTTCAATACTGTCACTTGTACTTATGATGACAAAGTCATCGCCGCCCACATGACCGATAAAGTTATCACTATTATGATGTTGTTCGAGCAGAGTCGAGACCTCTTGAATGACCTCATCGCCACGGCAAAAACCGTAAACATCATTGTAAGGTTTAAAGTTGTTGAGATCGAAGTAGGCTAAATAAAAGGGCTTATTCTGTAGCCTCAAACGTTTAATCTCCTCCTGAATCGGAATATTTCCGGGTAACCCTGTCAATGGGTTTGCGTGACGAGCCATTTTTATTCTCTGCTCTGTTAGCTGTTGCAGCAACTCCTTGGTGTGTCCAATTCCTAAAAATTTGTCCTTGCGCATCACAATGAAATGTTGCGATATGATGTGGCTATTTTCAGAGGTTAGCGACTGACTGACGTCCGATAAGGGGGCGCTAGCTTCAACAGTTAACACCTGTGAATTCATTATTTCAGTTACCCGCCGATTTTCATGCAGAGAACGTCCATAGGGCGTACTGAACAGCTCCATCAACTGGGTTCGATTAATAAGGCCTTGTGGTTGCTCATCTTTAATGACTGCGACAGCCTGAAGAGTGGGTTGAGCACTAAACATTTCGATAAGCTGTTTGAGCTTAGTATCTTGTCCGATAGTAACCGCATTATGGGAGAGGCTCTCCGCGGATTCGCCATAACGGATCTGTTTTCGTATCGGCTCCTGTGGAATGCTGGCAGTAAGGGTGAGATTTGGAGTCTCGGCAGGGCGGCCTAAGAGGTAGCCCTGACAGTAGATGATGCCCAGTTGTTTCAGTATTGCCAGTTCGGACTCAGTTTCAATGCCTTCTGCGATGACTTTGCATGATAAGTTTTGACATAGGTCTATGATGGAACGAACAAATTCTTGCTTTACCAGTGATTGATCGATCTGATGGATGAAGTGGCGATCTATCTTGACATAATCCGGCGCAAGTTCAGACCATAGTCTTAGACCTGAGTATCCCGTGCCTAAGTCATCTATCGCAGTAAGAAATCCTTGGCTACGATAGTAGTTGAGGCAAGACTTTAGTAGATCGATATCATCGGCCGGGTATTGTTCGGAAAGCTCAATGACGACCTGGGAGGGTGACAAGCCCAGTTCTTGAACTAAGCTAAGCGTCATACCTTTAGCGTGATTGGGCTCGAGTAGTACCTTAGGTGATATATTGATGAATAATTTTCCACGAAGCTGTTTTTTATGAAACTGAGTGATCGAGATATTTCGACACAAGCTTTCGAGTTCAGACAGGCGTCCTTCATGTGATGCGGTCTTGAATAAGGGGACGGGGGAATATAGAGGGCTATGTTGAGGCCCTCTGCTTAATGCTTCATAGCCGTGTAAAGCATGATTGTTGATATTATATATGGGTTGAAAGAGGGCATTGACCTGCTTTCTTTCAACTATTTTACCCAGTTCTTTACCTAGATCGATTGCTGACATCTTTATCACCCTGATACGAAACACAAAAGATTCTAGGGTGTTAAAGTGACACTTAGATGACAGCGCTAACCAGAACGGAGAAAGTGATTATTTAGCCTGATCTTTGAATGCTTGTAGAGTTTGTAGCAATACACCTAGCTTGCGGACAAATTTCTCTAAGGCTTCTGGGAGCTTTTCTGCATCGGTTGGCATCTTGTCCAGTTCATCGGCCAGCTCTTGTACATAGGGGCGGAAGCGGTTGCTGCTTGTGCTGAAGCCCTCTTCTTGAGTAAAGATGGTATTAAATTTTACGTGACCGGCTTTTTTTAATTCATCTAACTTACCATCGGCATCGATCGATTTACGATAGGCTGTTTGTAAGTTGTCTTTTAGTTGTTCAATAACACGAGTGTGTGGCATAACAGCCTCTCATTTACATAAATTTTAATTGTCGGGATTATAAGGGGCGAAGCAGATGGCAACAAGTCAACTGAAGCGATTAGTTGCATTGGTATGTATGTTTATGGCGATGGGGCTGGCTTGTGTACAAGCAGCACCACTGGATACGCCACCATTTTATAAAATTGAATATAAGGGGAAGGTATCCTATCTGCTGGGCTCGATTCACGTGGGCAAGGCAAATTTTTATCCCATGTCTGAGCAAATCGAATCTCTGTTCGATTCGGCTGAGTCTTTGGTGGTTGAAGCGGATGCTGCCAGTGCTGATATTGCCACACTGGTCAGAAAGTATGGAGTAGGCCAAGCCCCTATCGATATTGAGACTCAGGCTGTACTCGATAGTTATTGCCAAAGAAGAGCGAGAGAGTGCGCCGCGTTAAGTGGTTATGCCCCTTGGTTGCAGTCGATGCAACTGGGAATGGCCCGATTTGAGGCGCTGGGTTACAGCGCTGTATATGGGGTCGAACAGGTATTGATCTCAAAGAACAGGGGCAGGCCCGTTTTGGAGTTGGAAAGTACCGAGTTTCAGTTTCAACTTATGGCTTCATTCGATGATAAGACCCAATGGAACATGGTTAAAGAGGCCATCGAAGGACCCGATGAAGATATGCATGGCCTGATTAGCTCATGGCGCACAGGAGATGAAATTCATCTTGCCGAATTGATGGAAGGGCAGATGTCCGATGGAGACGACAAACAGTTGCTCGAGAAAATTTTATGGCAAAGAAATATCGACATGGCGGCAAAAATAAGAGAGTTGATGCTTGACCCCGACACGCCACAACCTATGTTTATTGCCGTTGGCGCGGGGCATGTTGTCGGCGAGAGAAGCATGGTTCTTGAGATGCAAAAACATGGCGCTCAGACTACAAATTGCTGGCAAAAACAGTGTAATTGAATCAGAGCCTGTGAAACTCGATTAAGTGAAATAACAGGGCAAGTTAATGGTCGCCTGTCTATACTCTGGAAACGCGTCGATTCCAGAAGTTCAGGGCTCGATTCCATTGATTCACAGCAGGGAGGCTGAATGCAGGCTGTCGCGATACCTCCGCCACGAACTGGCTTTGAGGGGATCCCCAGAAACTGGGACAACAAACATAGTAAAGTGATTGCCAGAGTGGATCCCGGTGCCTTTTATATTACTTCCCACGATGAATATATTTTTACGCGGCTCGGCTCCTGTGTGACGGCCTGTATCTGGGATCCACTCTTAGGTATTGGCGGTTTAAATCACTTCCTTCTCCCGGAAAGAGAACTCCATGAAGATTGGCACCAATTAACCAGTTACTCCTGTCGCTACGGCAATTTAGCGATGGAACAGCTGATCAATGGCATCTTAACCTCGGGTGGTCAACGTCACCGATTAAAGGCTAAAATTTTCGGCGGCGCACAGATGACAAAAACTTCGGTACTCAATGTCGGGCAATCTAATATTGAGTTTGTGAAAAATTATCTGGCATTGGAAGATATCCCTATAGAAACAGAGGACTTAGGCGGTCCCTGGCCGAGAAAAGTCCTTTTTCACCCCAATAGCGGCAAGGTGTTACTGAAACGAATGTCTCCGGAGCGGATCGCTCAGATGATGACGGAAGAGAAGGTTTATCTTAAAGGTATTGTCACAGAGCAGGAGGATAATCAGGTCGAGTTATTTGATTAGGTTCAGTCAGATGTCGGAACTAAGGACAAACTCGCTCGGTTTGGGTATAATCGCCCGCTTGATATCGGTTTGGTGGTTTGAAATTTGAAAGGTTCGGTAAGCGTGGAAAAAGATTATTCGATTGAATTAAAGGCGTTGCCTTCGCTGTTCTCCTTGTATCGCAAGATCTTCTTTGGTCGTAAGCCGGGTTGGAATGAACAAGCATTACCGAAAATTCAAGTCCGTAGTTCGGGCGTATCTCTGTCTCGGGACAAAGTTGAGCAATACGCCTCAGTATGTGGTTTTGACTTCGACGGCAAAACGTTACCCCTGACCTATCTTTATGTGATGGCATTTCGTCTGCATGCGGTAATTTTTACCCATCAGGCTATCACTTTCCCATTGCTTGGCATGATACACCTGAGAAATAGCATCACTCTACACAGAGCCGTCAGTGTCGATGAAAAATTTAACTTAGAGTGCGAATTGACCGATAGTCAGGTGACTGATTCCGGGCTGGAATTTGATCTCGTGTCTCGAGCATTTGTCGATGGTGAGTTGGTGTGGGAGTCGTTATCGACTTACCTGTATCGTATCGAAGGTGCCACGCGTCGCGTTCGCCCGCCTAAGGGTAATGGCATGGCGTGGGAAACGCCTCAAGCCTGGTCTTTGTCCGATGATCTCGGACGCCGTTATGCTAAGGCCTCCGGTGATTACAACCTGATCCACTTGCACCCAGTGCTCTCTAAGCGATTTGGTTTCGATAGAGTATTGGCGCATGGCATGTGGTCTAAGGCTCGCTGTATTGCTCAGATGATGCCTCAGATTGGCGATCGTCCCTGTACTGTGGATGTTGCTTTTAAGCTGCCACTTTTCATGCCTTCCGATGTGAGTTTTGCTGCCGAATTTAACGAAGACAATTTTGTGTTTGAATTGAGAGATGCCCGCGGACGTCGTCCACACCTCTCCGGAGAGCTTAGGTTTCTTTAGCCCTAAGTTCTTATCGGTAGTTTTTTCCGATAGCTCTTAACAGATTGAATGATGAAAGGCGTGAACGCGTCTTTTGTCTTCTACAATCTACCCATATATGCGTTACCGTTTATTAGCGAGCGGAGACGTATTTCTTGATTTAGATTCATAAAAGCTTAAATAAGTCAGGCATTTCAAAGCCAGCTATTTAGCTCACGTCGTAGATCCCCTATATTCGGGGCGCATATTTTATTCTACCTAGAACTATCCTACATATTATTAAAAAAGGGGAACATTAGAATGCTGACCGATATCGAGATCTCTCGTCAAGCCAAGCATCGACCCATTACCCAGATAGCCGAGCAATTCGGCATTAGCTCAACTGAACTTGTCCCCTTTGGAGACGCTAAAGCAAAAGTAAAATTATCCATTCTAAAGCGCGTAGATGACAATTTAGAGGGTAAGTTAGTCATTGTTACGGCCGTGACACCCACGCCATTCGGTGAAGGAAAGACAGTCACCAGTATTGGGTTAACTCAGGGGTTAAATGCGCTGGGTAAAAAAGCCTGCGCCTGTATTCGCCAACCCAGTATGGGGCCCGTTTTTGGCATTAAAGGTGGTGCTGCTGGTGGCGGTTACTCCCAAGTGATCCCGATGGAGGAGCTGAACCTGCACCTGACCGGTGATATTCATGCGGTGAGTAGTGCCCACAACTTAGCCGCTGCGGCTATCGATGCCAGATTATTTCATGAGTCCAGAATGACGGCTGACGAGTACCGTGAGCAGTCGGGGCAAGTCCCCCTTAATATCGATCCGGAGAAGATCTTGTGGCGCCGGGTAGTGGATCATAATGAACGCAGTTTAAGAAATATTACGGTAGGGTTTGGTGACAATAACGGCCCCATACATGACTCCGGATTTGATATCACAGCCGCTTCAGAGCTGATGGCAATATTAGCCTTGAGTCTGGACTTAAAAGATATGCGTAGGCGTATCGGACAACTTGTACTTGCACTCGATATCCAGGGAAAGCCGATAACCGCTGAGACCTTAGGCGTTGCCGGAGCGATGACTGTGATCATGAATGATGCGATAGAGCCTACGCTTATGCAGACATTAACGGGTGATCCTTGTCTTATCCACGCCGGCCCCTTTGCCAATATCGCTCACGGTAACTCATCGATTATCGCCGACGCCATAGCCTTAAAGCTTGCCGATATCGTGGTGACTGAAGCTGGCTTTGGTTCAGACATGGGTTTCGAAAAATTCTGCAATATAAAAACGCGCGTATCGGGTAAGACACCCGATGCTGCTGTTGTGGTGGTGACCTTAAAAGCACTAAAAGCCAACTCGGGAATAGATTCACAAAACGATATCAATCAGCCTGATATGGTACGCCTTCAAGCGGGTTTTGCTAACCTGAAATGGCACATCGATAATGTGAGTCAATATGGCGCACCAGCTGTCGTGGCGATTAATCGTTTTCCAACCGATACCGATGAGGAGCTGGCGTGGCTTAAAGCCAAGGTGGTACAAACTTCGGCATTTGGCTGTGAGATCTGTGATGGTTTCAGTCAGGGAGCGAAAGGTGCAGAGGCATTGGCCAGGGTCGTTGTCAGCGCAACAGAGCAGAAATCTGATTTTAAATTCCTATACCAGCTCGATTCGAGTATAGAGTCAAAGCTGCTCACTATCGCCGAGATGGGGTATGGTGCGTCAGGCATAAAACTATCAATCGAGGCCGAAAGTCAGCTGCGAGAGATACACTCTATGGGGCTGGGTCATCTGGCAGTGTGTGTGGCAAAGACCCCACAGTCGATAAGCCATGAACCTAAGGTTAAAGGCGTCCCAACCGATTTTGAACTGCCTATCACTCAGTTAAAAATCAATGCCGGCGCCGGTTTTATAACCGCCTTGGTCGGTAAGGTGATGACAATGCCGGGACTGGGGATTAAACCCGGATACCTGAATGTGGATATCAATGAAGACGACGAGATAGTTGGATTAGCTTAGGAAAAAGTTCCTAGGGCCTAGGCCCTAGGAACTCATGTTACTGTTTGTTAGTTCTGATAAATATGAACATCGCGCTGTGGGAATGGAATGCTGATGTTTTCTGCATCGAAACGCATCTTCACGGTGCGGGTCACATCCCAGTACACTTCCCAGTAATCTTCCGGCTTAGCCCAAGGGCGCACAACGAAATCTACCGAAGACTCGCCTAATGTATGTAATTTGACGATAGGCTCTGGGTTTTTAAGCACCTTAGGATGTTCGAGCAAGATGGCATTCATTACCCGCTCTGCTTTTTCTATATCATCGCCGTAGCCTATACCAAAGGTCATATCTACGCGTCTTTGATGCTCAACGGTGATGTTGTTGATGGTGTCGCCCCAGATCTTGTTATTCGGAATAATTAATCTCTGGTTATCTAAGGTCTTAATCGTGGTCGACACCAGGCTCATATGACTGACCTTACCCGTCACACCTGCAGCATTGATCAGATCGCCGACATCATAGGGACGATAGATCAGAATCATCATTCCTGAGGCAAAGTTAGATAGCGTATCTTGAAGTGCAAAACCAATAATCACACCGGCCACACCGAAACCGGCTAATAGAGGACCGAGTTCTATACCCAACTGAGAAAGGGCAATCAGTACACCTAAGGTGAATACGGCCTTACCCGATAATGAGATAAAGAATTCCTGCAGCAGTAGGCTGAACTGCAGTTTGGAGTTGCTCACTGTTTTCTTTACAAGTTTCTGAGCCAGCTTGCCAGCCAGGTTGGCGACAAACAGAATTAAGACGAAGATAAAGAGTTTGAAGATGACCCCTGGCCCATTATCTATGGCCTGGGTCTTAGCCGCAGTAAACCACTGCTCAAT
>Ga0209272_10001624_pt1 | contig 13919 bp, 15 predicted proteins | sample tdDd002_FD_187125 | JGI IMG/M metagenome (GOLD analysis project Ga0209272, IMG submission 187125) | Marine sediment microbial communities from the Atlantic coast under amendment with organic carbon and nitrate - tdDd00.2 (SPAdes)... | ecosystem: Environmental > Aquatic > Marine > Coastal >... | reverse complement strand
TCGGTATGTCCGGCGGCGTTGATTCATCTGTTTCTGCCTATCTTCTAAAACAACAAGGCTACCAAGTAGAAGGCTTGTTCATGAAGAACTGGGAAGAAGATGACAACGAAGAATATTGCACAGCGGCAGAAGATCTCGCCGATGCTCAAGCAGTATGTGACAAGCTAGGCATTCACCTACACACCATTAACTTTGCGGCTGAATATTGGGATAACGTCTTTGAGTATTTCTTAGCAGAATACAAAGCAGGACGTACACCAAACCCAGATATTCTTTGCAACAAAGAAATCAAATTTAAAGCATTCCTTGAGTTTGCAGATGAAGTTCTGGATGCTGACTACATCGCAATGGGTCACTACGTACGCCGTACATTCCCGACTCAAGAAGAGATCAATAATGGTCAACAGCCTCAAATGTTACGTGGTTTAGATGGCAACAAAGACCAAAGCTACTTCCTTTACACACTGAGCAGTGAGCAAGTTGCACGTAGCTTATTCCCAGTTGGTGAATTAGAAAAACCAGAAGTACGTCGAATCGCAGAAGAGCAAGATTTGATCACTGCGAAGAAAAAAGACTCAACGGGTATTTGTTTCATCGGTGAACGTAAGTTTACAGAATTTCTTGGTAAATACCTTCCAGCACAACCTGGCAATATTGAGACGCCAGAAGGTGAAGTTATTGGCCAGCACCAAGGTTTGATGTACCACACGCTAGGTCAGCGTAAAGGACTTCATATTGGTGGTCGCAAAGGCGGCGGTGGCAATGAAGACCCTTGGTTTGTTGGTGAAAAAGATCTTAAGCGTAACGTTCTCATTGCGGTACAAGGTAAAGATCATCCACTACTTAAATCAGAAGGCTTAGTCGCATCTCAACTTCATTGGGTAGATCGCACACCAATTACTGATGTTTTGAAGTGCACAGTAAAAACGCGTTACCGTCAAACCGATATTCCTTGTACAATCATCCCAATTGATGATGAAAACATTAAGGTTATCTTTGACGAACCACAAATTGCAGTGACGCCAGGTCAATCAGCAGTATTCTATCAAGGCGAAGTTTGTCTTGGTGGTGGTATCATCGAAAAACGCATCTAACTAACGCTATATATTAGGAGTATTACTACGTGGCTAACGCACTTTATGACCGTACCATTGCATTTGCAGGAATATGCCAAGCTGTTGCTTTAGTTCAACAGGTTGCTAAGAATGGTCATTGCGACAACGACGCGTTTGAAGCTTCACTAAAAGCGATTTTGAATATAAACCCAAGCAATACTGTCAGTGTTTACGGACGTGAAGCGGATTTAAAGCTTGGGTTAGAATGCTTAGTTAAAGGTATCGACAGTACGCCAACGGGTAGTGAGATCACTCGCTACATAATCAGTTTAATGGCTTTAGAGCGTAAACTGAGTGGTCGCAACGATGCCATGTCTCAACTAGGTGACCGAATTCAAATGCTTGATCGCCAATTAGAGCACTTTGAGCTATTGAGTGAACAAATGGTCAGTAACCTAGCGAGCGTTTACCTTGACGTCGTTAGCCCGATCGGTCCTCGAATTCAAGTAACAGGCACCCCTTCAGTTCTGCAGCAGACAAGTAATCAACATAAAGTTCGTGCTCTATTATTGTCTGGTATTCGTAGCGCTGTTTTGTGGCGACAAGTGGGTGGTCGACGCCGCCATCTCATCTTCGGACGCAAGAAGATGGTCGAGCAAGCTCAAATCCTCTTAGCTAGAATATAATACCCAATTACCAGCTCGCGCATCGTCGCGAGCTCATTGTTTTATATCAAAGTACTTTGTCTCAAAACACGAGCAACGCAAACGTTTGCGCAATGTTCGTGACAAACGTGCGCGATATTGGTATAAAGCTCACGAAATTTAGAAACTCAATTCAGGAGAACATCATGGAACTGTCAGCACTGACTGCTGTTTCACCAGTAGACGGCCGTTACGGAAGCAAGACAATTGCATTGCGCGAAATTTTCAGCGAATACGGTCTATTGAAGTACCGTACTATTGTTGAAATCCGCTGGCTACAAAAACTTGCTGCGACGACTGAGATTGCAGAAGTACCAGCATTCAGCGCAGAAGCAAATCAATTCCTAGACAACCTTGCTGCAAACTTCTCTGAAGAAGATGCTCGCCGTATCAAAGAGATCGAGCGTACAACTAACCACGACGTTAAAGCGGTTGAGTACTTCCTAAAAGAAAAAGTCGCTGACGTTCCTGAACTGCACGCAGTAAACGAGTTCTTCCACTTTGCATGTACCTCTGAAGACATCAACAACACATCACACGCTCTAATGCTTAAAGAAGCGCGTGAGAATGTGATTCTTCCAGAAATCCGTAACCTAATCGACGCGATCAAAGCACTAGCAGTGGAATACCGTGACATTCCTCTTCTATCTCGTACACACGGTCAGCCTGCTTCTCCATCTACTATGGGTAAAGAAATGGCAAACGTGGCGTACCGTATGGAGCGTCAATTCAAGCAGATCGAAAACGTTGAGATCCTAGCAAAAATCAACGGCGCAGTAGGTAACTACAACGCTCACCTTTCTGCTTACCCAGAGCTAGATTGGCATAAATTCTCTGAAGAGTTCATCACTGAGTCTCTAGGCGTTACTTGGAACCCTTACACAACTCAGATCGAGCCACACGATTACATCGCTGAACTGTTCGACGCTATCGCTCGTTTCAACACTATCCTGATTGACTTCGACCGTGACGTTTGGGGTTACATTGCACTTGGCCACTTCAAGCAAAAAACCATTGCTGGCGAGATTGGTTCTTCAACCATGCCTCACAAAGTTAACCCAATCGACTTTGAAAATTCTGAAGGCAACCTAGGTCTTGCAAACGCTGTATTCGGTCACCTAGCACAGAAACTGCCTGTTTCTCGCTGGCAACGTGACCTAACTGACTCAACGGTTCTACGTAACCTAGGTGTTGGTGTGGGCTACGCGATCATTGCTTACACTTCTACGCTTAAAGGCATTAGCAAGCTAGAAGTAAACCGTGAAGCGCTTCTTGCTGAACTAGACAAGAACTGGGAAGTACTAGCAGAACCAGTACAAACAGTAATGCGTCGTTACAACATTGAAAAACCATACGAGAAGCTAAAAGAGCTAACTCGTGGTAAGCGTGTAGACGGCGAAGCAATGCGTAGCTTCATCGATGGCCTCGAGCTACCTGAGCACGAGAAAGCACGTCTCAAAGAAATGACGCCAGCAAACTACATCGGTCAAGCAATCGAGCTAACTGACAAGCTGTAATCACGCTAACGCATTAAAAAACTATGAGGGCTGACGTAAATGTGTCAGCCCTTTCTTTTTAGTTCTTTTTGAAAAACAGTGTTATCTGGCCAACTTCAATACCGAACTTCTTAATTTTGGTTAAATTGAATACATGCTTTTCGTCTTGACGATATAGCCAGTCATCAAAAGCTACGACGACAGTAGAATCATCCATTTTAAGCTCAAAATCATACTGCCACTGAAGTGCATTCCCCGCTTCCACGCCACTAGCTTGACCAATAATATCATCCGCCTCCCCTACATACTGACCTTTACCTATTCGCTTTATCGTCCAGATACGTTGGTCAATTTCGCCATCAGCAAAGACAAAATCCTCAACAAGCGTTAACGTATCCCCTTCAACCACACCATCTATAGAAACGCTGAATCGACGTGTTTGTTTATCTGTATAATCTTGAACCATTCCCCATGCTTGTGTTCGCCCGTCGAAATACTCAAACAAGTCAAACTGAGGCTTCGATGTTTTATAATCACCAATATCGGTTGAGCACGCTGTTAAAAAAACGATTAAAAAGAAGGCAAGAGCACGAAGGTATTTAATCATTGAGTTCGTCCTATTAATTGGGCACGTAAATCAGGATAAGTTGTCTTTGGCGAAAGCCAGATGGCTAGGAAGGCATCATTTAGATCTTCATCATCTATGGTTCCGATCAATGCAGGATCTTGATCAGAAGCTTTTCGGTAGTAAAAATAGCCGGACTGACCGTCAGTGACATAAGTAAGATTTTCCCCCTCTTGGATATCAGGGAATATTTGATCGAGCTTATCAACCCACTGACTCCTCTCTTCAGGCTGATAGCCCAGCTTTTCCCATTGCTCTTCTGTTGCATCTAACAACTGGTTTTGAGAGATATTCCGTTGATAATCGATTGATAAAGCCAGAGGGTGAGGCGTGATATCTTTGGCTAAGGAGTAGAATCCAGATGGCGTCTTTAATTGAGACTGATAAACATCAAAGATAAAAACAGTCAATTGCGCTTGCCCCACAGAAGGCCAGCTAGACCAAGCCAATTTATCTTTCGCGGCAGATGCGTAGCAATAAGAATTATAAAACAAACTAGTGGCGAGCACCGCTGCGAATATTTGTTGCGTGATATTCATATCTATACACCCTTTTGATAACGATAATCATCAGTGCCCACTCAGCAAAAAGAATCATAAAAGTCAGTGTAAAATCAAAAGGAAATTGCACAGCGCCTAATTTCATTCCTGCGAAATAACTAAGCGCTCCACTCAATCCTGTCACTATAGATACGGCCCAGAAAGGGTAACGGTTCAAAATAGGAACAAGATAGTTGGCATACCACAAAAAAATACCCCATAAAGCAGCAAGCCATATAGGGAATCCGGGAGTTAAAAACTCAAATAGTCCAAAGAATGTATTTGTGTGGTCAATCGTTAAACCAATGATAAATAACAGCAATAGACGCTCGAGACGCAAAGCACCATATTTAGCACTGACAACAATGGTGAAGACCACTAAGCTTAACGTCACCCACTGCCATTTTTCCGTTCCTAGAATCGCCATAAACCACAAGATTTGAAACCAAGTCGAAATTAGAATCAGCTGCGACGTTTTCATATTAAGCTCTCTGGAAAGTCATATGAACAGTGCTGATACTCTTAGCTTTGAAGCCACCTTCGCAGTAGCAAAAGTAATAATTCCACATCCGAATAAAGGTGTCGTCAAACCCCAGCTCCCTCACTCTATTCTCAGCAGCATTGAATTTTTGATACCACGCATTCAAGGTCTGAGCGTAGTCGAGACCAATATCATGTAAATCTCTCAATACGAGGTCACTTTGGTTGGTTGCAGCATGCGTTAATGCCGTAATCGATGGAAGGAAGCCCCCCGGGAAAATATATTTCTGGATGAAATCCACGTTGTTGCTGTAGTAGTCGTAACGTTGATCAGCAATCGTAATAGCTTGAATCGCCATTAGACCTTGAGGTTTCAACAGCGACTGACATTTTTGAATATAAGAATTTAAAAACTCTTTACCAACGGCCTCTATCATTTCAATAGAAACCAACTTGTCGAACTGACCTGTCAAATTTCTATAATCTTGTTTTAAAAGCGTAATTTTGTTTTGTAAGCCTTTCAATTCAATCTGCTCTTTCGCATATTGGTATTGCTGCTCTGATATGGTCGTGGTGGTCACTTGGCAACCGTATTTCTCAGCCATATAAATCGCCATTGCGCCCCACCCAGTACCAATTTCTATCACTGAGTCATGTTCTGTTAATTTAAGCTGCTGACACAGGCGCTCCATCTTATTGATTTGAGCTTGCTCTAACGAATCATTGGAGGAAGAAAATATCGCAGAGGAATAAAGCATATTGTTATCTAGGAATGTCTGATAGAGCTCGTTGCTTAGGTCATAGTGCGCTTGGATATTCTTCTCTGAATTAGCCACCGTGTTTCTATTCATCCAATGCCCTAGCTTGTAAGTTAACTTTGATAGAAAGCTGGTGCGATTTTCAATAGAGTCGAGAGCAGTAAGATTAAGCGCCATCAATTCCATTAAAGTCGTAAGATCAGGGCTATCCCACCAACCATCCATGTAAGCTTCGCCGGCAGCAATACTTCCGCCAGTCAGTAAACGAGCATAAAAAGCCGGATTCTTCACTTCGATAAGCGCTTTAGGCTCTCCATCCTTTGGGCGCCCAAACATGTGTCTTTCAGTGCGCTCATGCTCTGAAAAGGATTCAACAACCGTTAGACTGCCTTTGTTGATTTTGTATAAGCAAGTAAGTGCAATATTTCTCGCTGTTTTTTGCCCTGTCGTCAGTTGCCCCGGAAATGGTAACGCTTGAATATTCATCATGTTCTATGCTCCTCGACTTGTTTCTCTTTTGGTTGAGCACTATCTTTTGCTTGGTATTTAGGATGAGAATAAAAAGGCGCTCCCTTGCACCAAAGCTTGAATGCATGCCAGTAGATACCGGCAACTACTTTTACTGCCATAACCGGCGTTAAGATCAGATGTTTAAGTAGATTTTTTGATGTCATCGGCTGCTTTATCATACTCAAGGTGGCATCGAACTCTTTATTCGAACGATGACATTCCAAGTGGACGAACAACCTTTTATCGAGTGGCTTTAAACGCCAAACGTATTGCTGTTCGACTGGATTAAATGGAGATACATGAAAGGCTTTTTCGTGTTTATACGGGGAGTTAGTGTCGGCTGGAATCGCATAATAGTGTCGCTCGTTCCAAGGTGTGTTGCTCACCTCTGCTAATAAATAGCGCCACACACCGTCTTCATCATAAAGGTAATAAAAGTTAACTGGGCTGAAATAAATCCCCAAATACCTCAAATGAACAACGGCTTCAACCCGGCCATTAACCCGCTCACCAGTCAATTCACTCACCTTGTCTATAACCGACTGTTTTAAGCACCCTGCTCCAAGGTAGTCCTCACGCTTGAAACGAGCCCAGTGCCACCATTTAGTACCAAAACACCATACGCTCTTGGATAACTGCTCAAGATTATCCAAGTCGATACATGGCATAAATAGAGGATATTTGAGCTCATGCTTAACCGGTGTAAAGCGTCTATGCCGAACGTCACCAGTCAACAATGAGCAGTTGTGGTCAGCGTCCATTAGGCTGCCCCTTTTTGACCGACTTGCCCAGTTAACGCTTCTAGACCAGTAACAACATCTAAACCGCTTCTCACACCATCTTCATGGAAGCCGTTGTACCAGTATGCACCGCAAAACCAAGTTTGGTTATGCCCGTTGATTTCACTACGGCGACCTTGCGCTCGCATAGATTGGCGGCTAAATACTGGATGGTCGTAATAGAAAGTGCGTAAGATTTTTTTTGAATCAATCTGCTCTGCACTATTCAGCGACACACAAAACGTCTCAGGTGCTTCGATATGTTGCAGTATGTTCATATTATAAGTGAGAGTCGGCGGTCTCTGTTGCTCATCTCGACCTCCGTCTAACCAATAATTCCAAGCCGCCCACGCAGCTTTACGTTTTGGCAATAAAGAAGCATCCGTATGAAGTATCACTTCGTTTTGCTGATACTCTAAATCGCTAAGGATATCTTGCTCAAGCTGCGTCGCATCATCCAGCATGGCCAACGCCTGATCGCTATGACATGCAAAAATGACATGGTCGAAACGCTCAATCTCGCCTTTAGCCCATACCTTTACGCCCGCAGAGTCTCTCGAAACTTTCTCCACTGGAGTCGCTAAACGGATTTTGTCGGAAAAGCTTCGTGTCAAAGGCTCGATATACGCTCTTGAACCGCCCTCAATCACGTACCACTGTGGGCGGTTAGTAACATCAAGTAAGCCGTGGTTTAAAAAGAATCGAGCAAAGAAATCTAAAGGGAATGCTCGCATATCCGCTAAGGTTGATGACCAAATTGCGGCGCCCATCGGTAATATGTAGTTTTTACTGAAGTAATCACTGAATTGATTCTCAGTGAGGAAATGACCTAACGTTTGTCCCTTTCCGGCGCCCAACTCAACGACTTCCTTAACGCTCTTGTTAAAACGCAAAATCTCAAAAATAAAAGAGTAGAATTTAGGATTGAGCCAATTACGCTTCTGAGCAAACAGTGTGGTAATGGTATGCCCGTTATACTCTAAACCCGTTGCATCGTTTCGTACGCTAAAACTCATTTGAGTCGGATTTCCCTTTACTCCAACCTCATTCATCATTTGAATAAAGTTTGGGTAAGTACGATCGTTATATACAATAAACCCCGTATCAACGGCGTATGTTTCACCAGCTAGCTCCACATCCACTGTCGCAGTGTGACCGCCAATATAGTCATTCGCTTCGTACACTGTAATATCATGTTGTGCATTCAGCCTGTATGCGCAAGTAAGCCCTGATATACCCGTTCCTATAATCGCAATTTTCATAATGAACTCCTTTACCCAGAGATGAGTTTTGAGGTGAGTACGTTTTGCCAGCGATAAGGAAGAGCCCCAAGCAAACGCATTAAGAGAGTAAATCTACGAGGAAAATAAATGTGAGATAAGCCTTTCGCTAAACCATCTCGAATCGCCTTTGATGCGTACTCCACACTGACCATCATTGGCATGGGAAAAGTGTTTTTATCGGTAAGTGGCGTTTCAACAAAGCCTGGATAAACAGTCGACACATCAATCGATTGTTTTTTAAGTGCTAGCTGCAAGGTCCTTGCGAGATAGCTCACCGCAGCTTTTGATGCACCGTAAGCTTCAGCACGTGGTAAAGCTAGTTCGCTAGCTATCGACCCAACGATAGCAATGCGATGACCCGCGCGAAACCGACTTTGGCAGGCTTCGATGGCATTGACTAATCCAATGACATTAATATCGAACACGCGGCGAAACAAAGCAGCTTCGATAACCCCGTTATCTATATACTCACAGTTTCCCGCGTTAAGAATCCAGAGTTCAGGTTCTAAATCAAGTTTTCCTATTGCCTTAGTCGTCTCATTTAAGTCAGTCAGATCAAATTCTAAAGGGGTAATTAAACTTGAGTATTGCTGTAAAAGCTGTAAAGCAAGGCGATTTCTGCCACAAGCAACAACTTGCCAGCCACTGTCAGCATAATCTTTCGCTAGTTGCATCCCAATGCCGGAAGTAGCGCCTGTAATTAAGACGCAATTCATTGCCCTAGCCTCTGTTTAATCGTCTTAATCACTTTTCCAAGAAGAGGTAAATTCTCGTAAAGCATCTCCCCTAAATCAAAATAATCGCGGTGGTAGATGACTTTGCCTTGGTAAAACTTAAGATGACTAACTCCATTAACTTGAACCTGAGAACCACTCTTGAGCTTTGGATGCTCTAGCGTCATCGTCCAAGTGAGAAAACCGCTGTCTCCAACTTGCTGCTGCTCTTTTATATCAAAATCGCAACGATGAACATTGGAGTACAAGGAAGAAAAGTATTGCTGCAACGCACTCCACCCTTCTAAACGATGGGCTGCATCTTCAAACACGACATCTTCATGGTAGATATCGTCTAGCAAATATAAATTACGTTTACTTAAGTGCTGGTAGACCGAACCAACTGACTCAACATTCATCCTTTCACCTTTGCTATACAAGGTACAATGCGTACAACATGTTAAAAGTAGGATACTTTTTTGAGCTGTACAAACATGGAAAACTCACTAATTTCCGGTTTGTACGTTGATTTGATTCGCTTGGATCAAAAAAGGCTTGGTACAAAACCAAGCCTTTTTTATTAATTCCATCAAGTGCTAATTTAAGCGTTATGAATTACGTAACGCGTTTATACGTTTATCTAACGGTGGATGGCTCATTAGTAGCTCTGTCATCGAACGTTTACCATTGATACCAAAAGCCATCATAGAACCTTCAAGCTGTGACTCATGGCTAACCTTTAGACGCTCAAGCGCAGCGATCATTTTTTGTTTTCCTACCAATTGTGCTGCACCCGCATCCGCATGAAATTCGCGATGGCGGCTGTACCACATAGTAATAAAGCTCGCTAAGAAGCCGAAAATCAACTCCAATACCATAGAGACACCGAAGTAAACCATCATATTGCTTCCGCCTTCCTCTTCATCGCTGTTTGAAGAAACAATGTTCGCGATAAAGCGTGATAAGAAGATAACAAACGTATTCACCACACCTTGCATCAAGGTCATAGTGACCATGTCACCGTTAGCAATGTGACTCACTTCATGAGCGAGCACCGCTTCTGCCTCATCACGAGTCATATTATGAAGTAAGCCCGTTGAAACAGCGACCAGCGAATCATCGCGTTTAGCACCGGTTGCAAATGCATTAATATCCGCAGAATCATAGATCGCTACGGTTGGCATACCAATGCCTACTTGCTCTGATTGACGGCGAACCGTTTCCAGAAGCCAATGTTCTGTCTCGTTACGTGGGCTCTCAATCACCATGCCGCCAACAGAGCGTAACGCCATGCTTTTTGACATCATCAATGAAATAAACGAACCACCAAAACCAAATACAGCCGCCATTAACAGTAACCCTGACAGGCTACCAGGCTGCATCCCCGTGACAGCATAAACAATATTGAGTACAACACTTAACACCAGCACGACTGCTAGGTTGGTTGCTAGGAACAACATGACACGCTTCATTACTTTTCTCCGAAACTGGAAGCTTATTATTATATGTACCGCCAAGGCGCTCCTATCTTCGAGCATGAAGCAGGTTTTTACGTTTGGCAGCTGCAATAAAATACTTGTTTTATAGATATAGTCTATCTGTTTTAAAAACAAGGTTAAGTCTCAAATTGAAACATTTGTTTTCTTAAACGCTAAGATCGTAAAAAATATGACCAATTCATCGACATGCGTGATACCTCACTAAGCACCAATAAACAGCTGTAAAAAGCATTAGACTTTGGTCTTATTGTACTTAAACCTAGGCATGCTAAATTTTGCTTAGATATAAAATCCACGAATAAAGGGATAACATCATGGTTGAAACTAGCAACTATCAAATGGCTATTGATTTACTTTGCTGTCACCTTGGTATTTCAGAGGAAGAAGCGAAACAGCAACTCGGCATCACTTCCGAGCATGCATCACAGGCACATGTTGCAGAAATGCAGCAGGCTATGTTGGGACTGACAAACGAAAAATAAGTGAGTCTCAATAAATGACGAAGGGCAGCCTCATTGGCTGCCCTTTATATTTTTATTTACTCACTTTTGGATTACGCAAAAAGAGGCTCTACATTAATGTATTTGCCTAACTCTTTACGCTTAACGCTCGGTACATAAGGGATCTCACCAATTTTTGGTGCGTCAATCTTCTGCTCAAGCATTTCGATGATTTCAGCATAGTGTTCTGTACCTGGGTTAACACGGTTAGCTACCCACCCCACAACATTAAGACCATCAGCTTTAATCGCATCAAGTGTTAACATTGCATGGCTTAAGCACCCAAGTTTAATACCAACGACAAGCACAACAGGAAGCTTTTCTTGTTGTACCCAAGTCGATAGGCAGTCTGCATCAGAGACAGGAACTCGCCAACCACCTGCACCTTCGACAAGAACGATATCAGACTGTTGTTTGTGCTGCGCTAATTTGTCACTTAATACTGAATACTCTATCTCGATACCTTCCGCTTTTGCTGCAATGTGCGGTGATGCAGGCAGCTCAAGAGCGTATGGGTTAACGTCATCATAAGCGACATCAACCGTAGATGCGTTTTGCAAAAAAAGTGCATCTGAATTGCGAAAGCCCAATTCTGTTTTGTCACTACCAGCGGCAACCGGTTTGTAGCCAATGGTTTTAAGACCTTTATTCGCTAACGCGTTTAAAATTGCTTTAGAAGCAACTGTTTTTCCAACATCGGTATCCGTACCAGCAATAAAAAATGCATCAATCATCGATTAATAACCCCTAAACAAACCTGATATGTTGCAGGTAGAAGACCCTGATGGTTTTTGAATGTTTGATACGCTCGCTCAACTTGCATAAGTGCTTTGCGACTGGTCAAGCCTTGTGAGCGACCATTTACATGATTTGCACCAATGCCTTTTAAATCACGCATTAAAGAAAAAGCAGAATCGTACCAAACTGTGATCGTGGGCAAGTTTAGTCGATGGTTTTGGCATTCGGATTGCGCTAACGCAATTTTTACCTGATTGGTACTTATAAAATCATTGACGTGTTGATATGAGTCAATTTTTGCCCAAGATGCCTTTAACTCACAAAGAGAACCATCCAGTAGGGTAGAGAAAGCAGCTTGACCACAAGGCTTCAAGACTCGACGAATTTCTCTTAGTGGTCGAGACAAGTCTTCACACCACTGTAATGCAAGACTAGAAAATACAAAATCAAAACTCTCATCACCAAAAGGGAGCTGTTCAGCATCACCTTGTTGATAGCTAACAGATTGCTCTCCGCAGCGCTGCTTAGCTCTATTGAGCATTTCAGAGGAAAGGTCAAAGCAGACCACTTGAGCACCACGCTCTAGCAGACGTTTGGAAAAATAGCCGGTTCCGCACCCAAGGTCTAGAACCCTTTTCCCCACTAAGCTTACCGGGAGGAGCGCCAATAACTGTTCACCTACATCGCGCTGGAAAGCCGCATGAAGGTCATAACTTTTAGCCGCTTTACCAAATGCTTCAGCAATGGCTTGCTTATTGACCATTATTTCAGAGTTAATTGCGATAGCTTGGTTCATTAACCCACCTTTTCCAATGCTTTATATAGATGCTTCGCAAGCCATTCCACTTGCGATTTATCATGGTTTGCTGTCAATGTAATACGAAGCCTAGCGCTACCTTTTGGTACAGTCGGTGGTCTTATCGCCGCCAACCACGCGCCGCTGCGGTTTAACTCTGCAGCCACAGCCATTGAGCGCTCTGCATCCCCAAGCACCAATGGCTTTATTGGTGTTCGAGTTTCAACATAACCAGTGAACGAAGAAAAACACTCTGCATAATAGTCCTGAAGCTCCAGGAGTTTGTCTCTTCGCCATTGTTCGGTTTGAATCATATTAAGCGCATATGTCAGTGCGTAAGCCTGTGCAGGTGGCATCGCCGTCGAATAAACATGATGACGAGAAAACTGAGTGAGGTAATCCCCAACCTCATGGCTACATAAAACCGCGGCTCCCGACAACCCGAATGCTTTGCCAAACGTAACCACCAAGAGTTCAGGTTTAATGCCAACTTCGCTACAACTTCCACGACCATCTGCGCCTAGCACACCGACACCATGTGCATCATCAACAGCAAGCCAAGCTTTACCATTGGTCACATCTCGAATTTGTTTTAACGGAGCACAATCACCATCCATGCTAAATACGCCTTCGGTGACAACTAGGGCATCGGAAGTCAGACGTTTTTTCAAAGATTCGACGTCATTGTGTTTAAAGCGTGTCATCGTCGCTGGTGATAACATCCCCGCTTCCATTAAAGAAGCGTGGTTGAGCTTGTCTTGAATAAGCAAATCACCTTTTTCAAGCAATCCAAATAACAACGCTTGATTGGCAGAGAACCCAGAACTAAACAAAATAGCTCGTTCAAAACCTAACCACTCACACAGTGCTGCTTCTAAGTTTTGATGCGCCGAACTAAAGCCCGTCACCAACGGAGAAGCACCGCTACCGTTGCCATACAAAGCAATGCCTTCCTGCCAAGCCTTGGACAGTTCAGGAGCACAGGCTAAACCAAGATAATCATTACTCGAGAAATTGACGAATTTATCGCCATTGCACTCAAGCTCAAGACGGTTTCCAGCAGAAAGCGGCATTAACCTGCGGGTAAGCCCCGATTGCTCCCGACTTGCAAGAGCATGACGAATACGGTCGCTAAACGCTGGCATCGTAAAACAGATCATCTTTCGCAGGCCGAGAAGCAACTCGCTCCACCACACGATCTAATAAATCATTTTCTTCAATTTCGTCTGGTTTTTGCGAAACTTCTTGGCTATTAATTCCAAGCTTCTCAAAAAGCATCATATCTTTGTCTTCTGACGGGTTAGGTGTCGTTAACAGCTTACAACCGTAGAACACTGAGTTTGCTCCAGCCATAAAGCAAAGCGCTTGCATTTGTTCATTCATATCTTCACGGCCAGCAGACAGACGAACCGCCGACTTAGGCATCATGATTCGAGCGACTGCT
>Ga0209272_10001623_pt1 | contig 13919 bp, 15 predicted proteins | sample tdDd002_FD_187125 | JGI IMG/M metagenome (GOLD analysis project Ga0209272, IMG submission 187125) | Marine sediment microbial communities from the Atlantic coast under amendment with organic carbon and nitrate - tdDd00.2 (SPAdes)... | ecosystem: Environmental > Aquatic > Marine > Coastal >... | reverse complement strand
ACTTATCGATAACTTTGTGCAGATCTTATCTCGTGCGGTATATTACAACCGCGCACAAAGGCAAGCCGAACAGTTATTGTTGATGGAAGAACGAGCCACCATTGCGCGTGAGTTGCATGATTCATTAGCTCAAGCTCTTTCTTATCTTAAGATCCAAGTCTCGCTATTGAAGCGAAGCGTAAAAGGATTACCGGATGAGGTGGCAGTTGCGCAAACTGCGCAAGTTATTGCTGAACTCGATACTGGGTTATCGGCCGCTTATACTCAATTACGAGAGCTTTTAACGACGTTTCGTCTCTCGATCAAAGAGGGCAGCTTTGGGCAAGCCCTACAAGAAATGGTGGCAACACTGGACGAGCAAACTACAGCGGTCATTTCATTGAATAACCAACTTTCGTCTACTGAGCTTGATGCGCACCAACAAGTGCATCTACTACAGTTGATAAGAGAAGCGACAATCAACGCCATTAAGCATGCGCAAGCTGAGAACATTAACATTGAATGCCTTGAATCCGACGGTTTTGTCACCGTTAGAGTCGAAGATGATGGCGTCGGGTTTGATAGACAAGATGAAAAGTTAAATCACTACGGTATGAGTATCATGCAAGAGCGTGCAGCAAGGCTCCACGCAGATTTGAGTGTTGAGGCTCAACGCGACATGGGCTGTACCGTAACATTAGAATTCCAGCAGAGTAAGGAAGTATAAATTGACAGTGTGTAAAGTAATGCTGGTGGATGATCACCCACTGATGCGCCGTGGTATCCAACAGTTATTGAGTTTCGAACAAGAATTCGATGTAGTTTGTGAGGCAAGTAGCGGTGCAGATGCGATTGCACAAGCGCATGAACATGAACTGGATTTAGTGCTACTCGATCTAAACATGAAAGGTATGTCGGGCTTAGACACACTAAAAGCATTGCGCGCGGATGGTTGTGAAGCTCGTATTGTAATTTTGACGGTTTCTGATAGCCCAGCAGATATTGAAGCGATTGTTCGTAGTGGTGCAGATGGCTACCTTCTAAAAGATACGGAACCCGATGAGCTTGTTGAGTTGCTAAAAAGTGCACATCAAGGTGACAAAGCCTATAGCCAAGCCGTGGCTAACTATCTAAGTGAGCGTTCTGATCAAACGGATGTTTTCGATTCACTAACGGATCGTGAAACACAAATTCTGCAAGAAGTTGCGAGGGGTTTCCGCAATAAGCAGATTGCAGACCGACTGTTTATCTCGGAGTCTACGGTCAAAGTGCATATGAAGAGCCTTTTGAAAAAACTGCAGGTTCCATCGCGTACAGCCGCAACGGTTTTGTATCTGGAACGATACGGTGAGGTGAAATAAAAGGTCTCAGGGAATGAGCCGTTGAACTAAACAATTACACACTGCAAAGCTTCTCGTTCTCACTTAAAACCTTTGATTACTAATGCCTGCGCCTTTAAGCGTGGGCATTTTTGTTCGTGACATCTCTTTTTTAGGGCTCTTTCCAAGAGTTTACTTGGATTGGTGTTCACTCAACTATTCATCTTGCGTATGCTAGAAGCCATAATAATGAAAATAAACTTGTCAGTTTTCTCGTACTATATGCGGTAACAATCTGATAAACTTCTGATCAGGTTGTTGAATATTTGAAGGTGGTTGAATGTCTTTTCCTGTACTCATCTGTGATGACTCAGCGCTCGCGCGCAAACAGATGGCGAGGTCACTGCCTGCAACACTGAATGCAGATATCACTTTTGCCATTCATGGTAAAAACGCGCTAGAAGAACTAGCGCAAAAAGAATTTAAGCTCATGTTTCTTGACCTCACCATGCCTGAGATGGATGGTTTTGAAACACTTGAAGAGATGCGCAGGCTGGGGAACACCACGCCTGTTGTTGTTGTATCGGGGGATATTCAGCCTAAAGCAAAAGAGCGCGTTTTTGCGCTTGGCGCTAAAGCATTTATTCAAAAGCCCATCGGTAAAGACGAGCTAAAAGCAACACTAAAAGAGTTGGTTGAGCCGCCTCAGGTTCCGCAAGTTGTTATGCCTAGCGTTGTTGAGCTGCCAATTTTGCGTAGACGCGATATCTACATGGAGGTGGCCAACGTCTCGATCGGTCGTGCAGCGGATGCTTTGGCTCGCCATTTCGACGTATTTGTTCATCTGCCTTTGCCAAACGTTAATATTTTTGAGCTCAGCGAGCTTCATATGGCGCTAAGAGATTTGGCCTCACATGATAATGTCTCAGGTGTTTGCCAAGGCTTTTGTGGAGAAGGGATCGCCGGAGAGGCCTTAGTTATCTTAAGCGATTCAAGTGTTTCTGATCTGAAGAAACTCATGAAGGTACCTGCTGATAGCGAAGAGCTTGAAGAGCTAGAGCTGCTAATGGATATCTCCAATATCTTAGTCGGGTCATTTTTGAATGGCTTAGGGGAACAAGCGGAAGTTCGTTTCTTCCAGAGCTCTCCTGTTCTTTTGGGGCAGCACATATCAATTGACTCGATTATCGAATCCACGACGGGCGCGTTCAGTAGAACCATGACCTTCGAGGTGAGTTACAATATTGATGGCACTTCAATTCGTTGTGATCTTTTGTTTATGTTTGTCGATGAGTCGCTTCCGCTTCTTGACAACAAACTGTCGTATTTGATGGAGGATTTCTGATGTTGAATCTGCCTGCAGAATTTGAACAGTTTCACTGGATGGTCGACATGGTTCAAAATGTCGACATGGGATTGGTGGTTTTGGACCGAGATTACAATGTTCAAGTGTGGAACGGCTTCATGACTCACCACAGTGGCCTTCAATCTCATGATGCAATTGGCCGCTCGATCTTTGATATTTTTCCAGAGATCCCTCAAGAATGGTTCAAGCTAAAAACGAAGCCTGTTTATGATCTAGGTTGTCGAAGCTTTATTACTTGGCGCCAGCGTCCATATCTTTTCCGTTGTCGTAACGTTCGCCCTGTTACACAACAAGCGGAGTTTATGTACCAGAATGTAACGCTTAACCCAATGCGGACCCCAACTGGGAAGATAAACTCATTATTCCTTTCTATTAATGATGCGACCGCAGAAGCGTTACTCGCTCAACCAAAATAAACACAGAGAAGCCGAGGTTAACCTCGGCTTTTTTGTATACCCTTATAGATAGGGCACACGGTATGCAGATTGATGATATGGACTTTAGTTTAGCGTTGAAACTCTACACCGCAGAGCAAGTGAAAAGCGGAGAGGTGGAGGCTGCTCGCTTGGCGGGCATCTCTATGTATAGCTTGATGCAACGTGCGGGGATGGCGGTATACGAACGCTTTCAAACTCTTTACCCTAGAGCGAAGAAGGTCGTTGTTTTGTGCGGAAAAGGCAATAACGGTGGTGATGGGTATGTCTTTGCGACGCTCGCACAACAAGCACAACTTGATGTTTCAGTCTTTCAAGCCGGAAAAGAAGAAGCACTCAAGGGTGACGCTCAACTCGCTTTCCAAGAATGGGTTCTTAATGATGGCAGGCATTCAGACTGGAATGATTGGGAGGAAGCCCTGTTTGAAGCGGATGTCATTATTGATGCCTTACTAGGCACTGGTCTAAGTGGGGACGTTAAGAAGCCGCTCAGTGAGCATATTGACCAGATCAACCGCATACGATGCCCCGTCATTTCTATTGATATTCCATCAGGTCTTTGCGCCAATACAGGTAATGTATTAGGCCATGCTGTTAAAGCCGACCATACCGTGACATTTATCGGTGTTAAACAAGGACTCTGTACTGGACAAGCGCGCTCGAACGTCGGGGAGCTTCATTTTGCTGGATTGGGTGTTGAGCGAGAGTTCCAGTCTATCACTGATGAAAGCGCTCTAGGCATTGATCAGAAAATAATTAGTCGGTTGTGGCCAGAAGCGAACCCAACGGCCCATAAAGGTGACAACGGTAAGTTACTGTGCGTGGGTGGTAACCAAGGTATGTCTGGAGCCATCCGATTATGTGCATCAGCGGCAACTCGTACAGGAGCAGGCTTAACGGCCGCCATAACCCATCCGAATTCTTTAATACCTTTACAGGTCGCCTCACCAGAAGTAATGAGCCAGAGTATTACTCTAGAGCAGCTCAAAGATACCGATAACGAACTAGTTAAACGAGCGGAGTGGGCTGACGCTTTGGTTTTGGGGCCTGGCTTAGGGATGGATTCTTGGTCAGACGGAGTGTATCAACTGCTCTCCGATGTAGAAAAAAGAAAGTTATTGGATGCCGACGGTCTGAATTTACTCGCAAAATGTAATGTAGGTGAGGTAACTCCAAGTAACCGTGATGATTTGAGGATCATTACTCCCCATCCAGGAGAAGCGGCAAGGTTGTTGAATTCAAACATAGAACAGATTGAGAGTAACCGATTTCAAGCCGTGAGGGCGTTGCATGAGCAATATGGTGGCGTTATCGTTTTAAAAGGCGCAGGTACTTTAATATACGATGGAAGCAGAATGTACGTTTGTCTTGCAGGGAACGAGGGTATGGCCTGCGGCGGTGTTGGTGATGTTCTTTCCGGAATAATTGGTGGTCTATTGGCCAGAGGCTTATCTATCTCTATCGCGGCAAGGCTCGGCGTCGTCATTCATAGCTGTGCTGCTGATGAGAATGTGCGGAAGTTTGGTCGAGTTGGTTTGCTTGCCTCAGATATAGTTACTGACGTTAGAGGTACAATCAACAGCCACCTTTGAATCGTTCAAATCAAAAGGGAGTGATCAAGGCTTTGAGACTCCCTCTATTTGCGTCTTTATTCTCTCGACGTCGATCTCAGCTTTAAAGTCATTATCAAAATGTGTAGTTGCCACTAAGTGAAAATGAAGAGATGTCGATATCATCATTAGCTATTTGATAATTGTAATTCAGATTAACAGATAATCTTTTGCTCCAAGGAGATAGCATACCAACACCAACTTCAAAATATGGGCTAGTTGTCCTATCAGAGGTTTCTACAAACTTTAGTTGGTTATTATCCCAATAATCTTGCGTCACTTTTAAAGAACTCACACCACCTTTCGCTTGTACATTTAGCCTTCCGAAGTAGTGGATCAATTTAACACCTGCGCCAAAGCCATCTGCATCAGAAGTAAAGTCTGTATTATTTTGAGATACATCAGTGTTAAAGGAGCTTGCTCGGGTGTAGTTGATATCGAGTGCGACAAATGGTGTGAAAAAGTAATTATAGCCAGCTTGGGTATATAGACCGCTTTCACTGCTTCCATCTTTAGAGAAAGTTGAAATACCAGTATGCCCATATACTTCATGGCCGCTTTTTGCCAAAGCGTTTCCACTGGAAAGGGAAGTAATGATGACGGTAGTAAGGAGAAGAGATTTGTTTTTCATACGCTTTGCCAATGTTTTGATGTGAGTGGGTTGCGTTTGATTATATATAATTATGGTACGTTGTACTATTTATTTTCGAATTTTGCCACATGAGAAAATCTGATAGCGAAAAATATCTAACTTTTGAAGAAAAAATCAGGTCGCATTGGCGGGATTTAGTTACCGAACGCTCGATTTTGTGAGATAGGTAGAGCGAAAGTTGTACGATTAGAAAATCAAAAAATAGAAAGTAAGCAAAGGTTTGCGCAAAGGATTACCTAAAGATTGGTTTTAACTACTTGATATTGCTGATTAAGTTGTGGTTTGGAGGTTTTGGAGGGTGTTTTTGATATGCGATTTCCAAGATGGTATCACAAAAAAAATTCAAATATCAGACTTGTAGGAAATAAATCACGGCCTATAATGCTGAAAACCGGAGCGTCTGCCAACGCTCCGGTTTTTTTGTGTCCGAAGAACAGTGAACTCGTCTGCCAACGACTTCACTACGCACTCTGAGGTGACACATATACATATGAATCAAGGAATTACACAATGCGTATCGAACAAGAACTTAAGTTAGGTTTTAAAGATGTACTGTTTCGCCCGAAACGTTCTACCCTGAAAAGCCGTTCTCAAGTAAATTTAACCCGCGATTTTACATTCAAGCATAGTGGCCGTCAATGGTCTGGTGTGCCTGTAATCGCAGCTAACATGGATTCGGTTGGTAGTTTTGCAATGGCGAAGGCACTAGCAGAGCATGGTGTAATGACCGCTGTTCACAAGCACTACACAGTGGAAGACTGGGCAGAGTTTGCAAAATCAGCAGACAAAACAACGCTAAACAATGTAATGGTGTCTACGGGTACATCGGACGCAGACTTCCAAAAAACCAAAGACATTATGGCTCTGTCAGATGAATTCATTTTCATCTGTATCGATATCGCGAATGGTTACTCAGAACATCTGGTTGACTATGTAGAGCGCGTTCGTGCAGAGTTCCCAGACAAAGTCATCTCTGCTGGCAACGTCGTAACTGGTGATATGTGTGAAGAGCTGATCCTAGCTGGAGCAGACATCGTTAAAGTAGGTATCGGCCCTGGTTCTGTATGTACCACACGCGTTAAAACTGGTGTTGGTTACCCGCAACTTTCTGCAATTATTGAATGTGGCGATGCGGCACACGGTCTTGGCGGTATGATCGTTGGCGACGGTGGTTGTTCATGTGCAGGTGATGTAGCGAAGGCATTCGGTGGCGGCGCTGATTTCGTAATGCTTGGCGGCATGCTGGCTGGTCATGAAGAGTCAGGCGGCGAAGTGATTGAGAAAGACGGTGAGAAGTTCATGAAGTTCTACGGCATGTCTTCTAAGAGCGCGATGGACAAGCACTCTGGCGGCGTAGCTGGCTACCGCGCAGCTGAAGGTAAAACCGTACTTCTACCTTACCGCGGCAGTGTTCACGGCACTATCCAAGACATCCTTGGCGGTGTTCGCTCAACGTGTACATATGTAGGCGCAGCAAAGCTTAAAGAGCTAACCAAGCGTACAACGTTCATCCGCGTACAAGAGCAAGAGAACAACGTTTTCGGTAAAGAGTAATCTCAAGATTATTCGGAAAATACGAATTATTGAGAGCCGCTGAATGCGGCTCTTTTTTTGTCTAAAATTTGCCAAGTAGCGACAAAGTGGCGACAGAGAATTTATTTTTTCTGGAGGTAGAGTGGCGACGAATTACAGGTTAGTGATTGGATTATGAGTGATTGCTTCTGAAAGGTGATCGGGGGCGAAGTGTGCATAACGCATCGTCATGCTGATATCGGCATGGCCTAGAATATCTCTCAGTACAAGAATGTTGCCGCCATTCCTCATAAAGTGGCTAGCGAATGTGTGGCGTAAAACATGCGAAGCTTGACCAGAAGGCAGTTCCACACCTAGCTTGTTCTTCAGTATGTAGCAGAAGGACGTGTAGCACTCCGTAAACAGCTTGTTGCATAGTTATTAGTTTGAAACTGGATAACATGCTTAGATACAGAGTAGTTTTTAGGAAGTCCCGATACATCAAAGCCCGTTAGCAATTTTTTACACGTTAATTGAAAGCAATAGTAATGAAAGGCTTACATCTAATATATAAGAAATTACTTTATTGTTTTTTATCGCAAATAATAAGGATTATATTGATAAATGAATCCTTATCTGCGAAGTTTAATTAATTTAATTTTAATGGTGTGTAATTAAAAAGATTCCCTTTAAATTTTTTATAACTCATTGGACACACGTTCGGTTATGCATATAAATTTTTTAATTGACAGGAATGTTGATATTAAATTTATGTTTTTAACATACGTAACTTAATTAAATAAATGGATTTCTTCATGTGAGAGATTTTTATGTCTATAGAAATAACATTAATGATTATGACAATGGCAGCACCTTCAATGTCAGTTTGTTCCTTGGGCTGGAAAGAGGAGCCTTTTTCTTTAATGTAAGGAGCAGCTGAGGGGGGAAGTGAAGTTGCTCAGGTTCATATGAGATTGATGTATGGTATAGGTCAAGACGACAACAAAGCCTTTTATTGGTATGAAAAATAAGCCAAGCAAGGACATATTGACGGACAGTTTTACCTTGGTTGGATATACGATGAAGGTTTAGGTGTGGAGATAGACGATGAACAGCCTATGTACTGTTATCAACAATCCGAAAAACAGGGGAATGCAAAAGCTCAAAATAATCTAGGAAATATGTACCATACAGGGAAAGCTGTGGATAATAATTACAGAAAAGCTATTCATTTATATGAGCAAGCAGCCCCAAAAGGTATTTTGGAATCCCAATGCAACGTTGGTTTACTGTATTTTCTTGGACGTGGGTTGCTAAAGATAATCTTCAAGCGTACGTATGGATGTTTGTATCGCGGGCTAATGGCGATCATGACAATAACAGAATGTTAGAAAAATTTGTTAAAACGCTTACCAATGACGAACAAAATAAAGTTCAAGATATGAGCAAGTTCTATTTGGAAAATATCAGTCAAAATTGTAGTAGCTGATAATTTAACTAGCATTGCTAGTTAAATCAGTGCATAACATAGTTAGATGGTATAGACGGCTTTGGTTTTTAGGGTAAAGGAAAATAAAAGCGGCTTTAGCCGCTTTTTTTAAAATGGCTGACCGTTGTTAATCATTATTAACTTTCCGCGATGACCACTATAAGTTTCGGTGACTGCCGTTATAGCTACTTCATTCTCATCAGCACTTAGATTCTTCCACGAGATTGAGCCAAATCCAAACTTCCAATACAACTCTTTTCCTTTAGAAGTAAACTTCGCACTCGCCTTTGGTTCTAATACAAACTGGCTGGAAAGGCCGACTTCCTCTAAATGAACGCTATCGCCTTTTTCATCGTAGAGCTTCAAATTTACTTCGATAGGATTATTTGTAATATTAGAAATAAATAATATAACGGAGCTTGCACTTTCCCAATGCGGGATCAGCGCTTTACCACTACCTGCGTTTGCGAATTGTGAAAAAATGACTGTTAAAGCCAAGAAAAAATACTTCATATTCAACCTTTAGATATTACTGGAAAGGAAGTCGACACTAGCAATTTGGATAAGCTTATTCATGTTTGATGTCTCAATTTTATTCTAAGATACTGACTGAAATGTATTTAATTGAATTTAAGCATGAAAAATGGAAGTAGTATACCAGTAGCCCCTTTCAGCTTTTCTTGCTTAGTGACGTTGACTCTTAATTAAGTACACATAAATATGTACTGAGAGAAGTAAAGTTCAGTTAAGCTATGAGTAAGCCTCCTCTCAAAACCCTAGAAGCACGTGTAAAAACTTAGAACTCATTCTCCATGTCTTTTAATACAATATTGCAACTTAATTTTACGTCGCTAAGTTTAGCTTGTGGTTGTGATTTTTGTTGATATTTTAGTTACAGGCTTTAATATTTTCGGGTAAATTGATGAGTTATAGATAATAGTTAAAAAGCGTTTAATTGATATTTAGTTTGCGTGATATTTTTAGTTCGAAATTAGACGGTGGCGTACGCCCTCCCTTGACGAGGAATAAGGCAATATATTCAACATCTAAAACACTAAGAGAGAATCAAAATGGAAATTGATCGAGGCTCAATTGTTGAGTCGCACAGGCTCGCTAGTCCAGGTCTACGTTACTTAGGACAACTCATCGACGGCGTAATTAGCATATCAATGTTCATTTTTTCGCTTTGGGCTGCCAATTTAATTGGTTTATCCCAAGAAATCGCAAGCTTAATTGCCTTTTTCGGAGCAGCGATATACTTCCTGCTTTCTGATGGCTTAGCACAAGGACAAAGTTTCGGTAAGAAGCTATTAGGTATATCAGTCATTGATTCGGTTACAGGGAAAAGTTGCAGCTTCCCACAGTCATTTTTCCGCAATGTGCTTACGCCACTTATCGGCATGTTTGATGCAGTATTCATTCTTGGTAAAAGAAGACAAAGGCTAGGCGACAAGTTGGCAAACACAATCGTTATAGTCAGGTAGTCGATAAACAGCTCTAGGTATCCTGTGTATATAAAACTATAGATTTTTTCGTGGAGAGTACTTTGAAAGATTATCAAGTGTATCTATTTGATATGGATGGGACGTTAGTGAATTCGGAGCCGTTAAAAGGGAAGGCGCTGGCGTTAGCGTGCGCAGATTATGGCTCAGAGGTTGATTTTAACATTTATAAGGATGTGATGGGTGAAAGCTGGTCAGTAGTGACAGGACATTTCTTTGAAGCGGCATCGATTTATCCGATGTTAGAAGAGTTTAATTCCCATTTTCGCACTCACTACGAGCGTCTTTTATCAGATAACTTAGAGTTAAATACAGGCGCAAAAGAGTATATTGAACAATTAAACAAGACAGGGAAAACATGTGGTGTTGTTAGCTCAGCGGCAACATGGATGGTGGACAACATCCTCGAGACGTTAAATCTTACAGAAGCTTTCGAAATTGTCATTACTCAAGAGCATGTGACCAAGCATAAACCCGATCCTGAAGCTTATAATTTAGCTTTGTCAAAGCTAAATGCCTCTCCAGAGAGCACGTTGATTTTTGAAGACTCGACTGCTGGGGTTTTGGCCGGTAAATCAAGCGGTTGTGAAGTTGTCGCGATTAAGCATGAGTTTAATGGCAAAAATGACATGAGTGCAGCTTCTAAAGTAATTGAAGCCTACGATGAAATGTTAGTACAGCAATAAACTTGAGAGTGATTCACAACGCTCGGTATTTTATCTCAATATCCCAATATTGATGCGTGAGTTTGTTTCGGTACAAGGAGGGAAGTTTGAATCAAGAAGCATACTGGGATGAACAGTTTAAAGAAAGTGCCTGTATTTGGGGAAATAGCCCAAGTATAACCGCTGATATAGCTTTATCTCATTTCGAAGAAAACCAAGTGCATAGCATCTTAATTCCCGGTGTGGGGTATGGTAGAAATAGTAAGCTGTTTACTTCTAATGGATTCGATGTAACCGGCGTAGAGATATCATCAACGGCTTGTAACTTAGCCCGTAATTATGACCCACGAATAAATTTATTTCATGGTTCGATTTTTGATGTAGAGCTATCAGAAGAAAAATATGACGCCATTTTTTGCTTTGATGTACTCCATTTGTTTCTAGAGAAAGAACGCAGCAGCTTCATCGATAAATGCAGTCGCTTTGTAAGACCGAATGGCTTTATGTTCTTTACCGCGCTTTCAGAAAATGATGATTACTTTGGGTGTGGGACAGAAGTAGAAGCAGCTACTTTTGAGGTGAAAGCTGGAAAGTACATACATTTTTTCACCGAACTGGATCTAACGAATAGTTTCCGGCAGTTTACGAAACTTGAAGTTGGTCAAGTCATCGACAGTGTCAGTCATGCTAAGCACGGACAAAAAGCATATGAAGTCAGATATATTTTCGTTCAGAAGTGTTAGCAGGAATCGCATGGTGCTCAGAGGTAGGTGATGGACACGACGCTGAATCAGCGTAATAGTGCAAATTGGTACCACTTTAACTGTTTAACGAAGCGTTATGTATGCTTGATATAAATCTGGGAACGATAATGAACAACTTGTTTACCTATATATTGGCGATGAATGAAGGCTCCGACTGTTTGACGTTCGCAGAGGAGACAAATAGAGCCCAAACATTGGAAGAAGACGGTGTTATTACCGAAAGCAGTGAGTTAACCGCAAAGTTTATCAACGGTGTTACGATAAGAAAGTTAACTGAACTCAAATCATCAGCTCACTTCTCGGAGGTCGTTTGCGAGGAGTGCTGGATTTCATATGAGGTGATAGAACAACCTAACACTATTAATATTAAACCGAAGAAAAAGAACTTTACGAATAAGTGCCAAGAGGCGTTTTGGCTAAAAATCAAGAAGGTACAGTCAGATGTATAGCAATCGCATAAGAATGTTTGGCGACACATGATATTTTTATGGTGTTTACGCACAGAGCAGAAGTAGGGTGCGCTATCTTGTCAACTTGGCTTAGGTTCTGACCTAGGGCCAACAAATACAATACTATACGAATTAATACTGACACTAAGGCTGAAATCGATAATGCCCAGTTATCGTATAGTCAAACAGCATATCTTCAATGACGGTTCCTGCGCCTATATTGTGTACAATTAGTGGGCGCTTTTCTCCATCCGAGTACTTATCAATCACAATGCCAATGTGTGGTAGGTTTCCTGGTAGCATCCACGTAACTATATCCCCAGCTTGGTAAGAAGATGGCTTGGAAGATACTGGCAGAGAGGTGCCGTGGCGAGAGAAAAAACTTTGAAGATTGGGGACTCTTCTATGGTCAATGTTTCTATCGGTGGTGCTAAGCCCCCAGATACGTTTTGAGGGATATTTATTAAAGTTATCGCGCATATCTTCGTGTACTAAAACTTGAAGATCGATGCCGAGTTTTCGATAGCTGCGAATAATCACGTCCGTGCAGACTCCAATCCCTTCAGGAACATCTCCGTTTGGATAGCTTATACCGTAGTATGAGCCATCATATTGAACATCAAAGGTTGTCCTTTCTTTCGCAGCTTCAGTAAGGAGCTCAGAGAAAGACACTTCTGCAACGGCATTCGATGACAACGCCATCGCGATCAATAAAAGAGAGAGTTGCACGAAACCTCCTTGTTTCATGTTTGCTTAGCTACTGGCTCGAATATAACGAAACGCCATTTAGGCTTTGTGCGAGCTTAGTACCAAATGTTTGATAAATCTTAATGGCTAAGGTGGAATCGGTGGTTTCACCAACAGCTAAACGCAGTGCATCATGAATCGCTTGTGTGTCGTCAGGGTAGAATTTTAAGAGACTTTCTGAGCACTTATCGAGAACCGTGTACCAGCTGTCGTCTTCATGTGCGACAAGATAATAAGCTGTTCGTAATATCTTCTTCGCGATTGATTTACTTTTGATCGCTTCCGTCAAACTTTGATTATCTTTAATAGCGATGATGAAAGCTGCCAGATCATGATTGAGTTCGTGTGCAATTTTGATATTTGGCTTATGTTTGCAAAAGCCTACAGACAGGTCTTCTCCCCAAATGCAGCAGCAACAATGCTTCAACCAAAACTGCCATCGATATTTTTCTCTTGGGTTAAGAACTTCTTCTACATGGCCTGGGTCAAAGTCAATCTTACTGACGATAGGGAATTGCAGCTGAAGATCGAGAGATAGCTGGGCAAGGTACTTGGTATCTACGTCGTTGATTGGTTCATTAAAGACCAACGACAGATCCAAGTCTGATAGAAAAGGGATAGCGCTGCCTTTTGCGATACTGCCATACAAGTAAACGCTATGAAGCGTGCCAGTGAGGCTTGATTGCAATGATTGCAGAGCTGTTTCAATGAGGTGAGCAAACTCAGGTTGAATATAATCTTGTGAGCACGGGTTGATGATGTAGCCTTGATGATCTAATCCGTTATTCTTCAAATATCCATCTCCATATGCGGCCACGCGCTTGTTCGTTATGGGTTTATACTATCTTTTATTTCGCCAGTAAGTTACGAGAAAGGTGATAGCCGATAGCAACAGGAAAAACCAAGAAAGAGGTATGAAGCTAAAAGCCTCAACTAGAAAACCGTTCTCATCTATATAAGACGGAGCAGCACGGTAGAGTACAGCACATAAGCCGCTAATTAGAGCAAAGGTGATACTTAACCAATAGTTTTTTAGATAGAGCATTCTTCACCTTACTTTTACGACTAATCTAATTAGTGGATACCCACAGTATCAAATCTATTTGAAGACGTCGAAATTTAAAGGTGCTTGTTATAAGTGAAATGTTAATTTTCGTTATTGTATTTTTTATCAATTGTCGTGAGCAAGGTTTGATTTTTAGTGCGATGTGATTTCTATCATGTTAAAAAATGCAAGAATGGAAAGACAAAAAACAATAATAGGTAAATACACGATGAAAGTGAAAGGTTTCACGTTAATAGAACTTGTTGTCGTCATCGTAGTACTTGGGATACTTGCGGTGGTCGCCGCTCCACGGTTTTTAGGTGTTACTACAGACGCACATGTCGCATCTGTCCAAAGAAGCGGTGCATCTTTTAAAACGGCGATTA
>Ga0209272_10001622_pt1 | contig 13921 bp, 8 predicted proteins | sample tdDd002_FD_187125 | JGI IMG/M metagenome (GOLD analysis project Ga0209272, IMG submission 187125) | Marine sediment microbial communities from the Atlantic coast under amendment with organic carbon and nitrate - tdDd00.2 (SPAdes)... | ecosystem: Environmental > Aquatic > Marine > Coastal >... | reverse complement strand
CAAGCAAAACCGCATTGGGACGAGCCTCGTTGAAGAATGGCTTGAGGTAGTGATTAAGCCACAGTGTGGTGCACATACCCAGAGATATGGTGAGAAATAGACTGATAAACTCGGCTCGTCCCAGACGTTGATAACTGAGGAGCAGGATAAAGAGCACCGTGGCGACGCCATAGGGGGCGGTACCCGATGAGGTTAACCAAAACAGCCCCTCCGCAGAAAGTGAATTCAGTGGTAGCAGAGGAAACAGCGTCGTATCCGATATCAGCAAAATGGCGGGTATGAGGGTTAACATGGCCCAGCCAATCATCATGGGAGTAAACACAGAACGAGATTTCAGTAAAGATAATAGCTTCAAAACAGTAGACCTCACACCGACGATTAAGGGCTCTTTGGCAAAGAGAGTTGTAGGCTAACGTGCAATATGCTGCTTGCCAAGTGGATATGCCGATATCGGGTTCGGCAGGGCCAATTGAAGTCAAGGTATTAACACTGAGTTAGCACTGGCTTAAAAGACAGCATATAAAGAACGAAACATTGCGATAAGCACCAACAAACAGGGGGCTGACGACTCAGCCCCACTTACCTTTGATCCCTCTATTCACCGGGCAGGTTTTTATGTCGGGTAATAAACATCAGAACCAAGAGGGCTATAAGCAGCAAGCCTGTTCCCATCAGCAATGCGAAATCTTCCAGCTTTAAGATTGAGTAGAGCACCGCATACAGACAGATCAGCATGGCCGCAATGATCCCTCCCTTTCTTTTGCTGGCAGTCGCGCTGGCGACGTAAGGTGATACAGATAGAACCGGGATACTCGCTGCCAGCATATAGGCCTGTGCGAAGACCAGATGTTCAGATAACGAGAGTAACAGCAGGTAGAACAGGGTGACTGCACAGCCAACCAGCAGGTATTGAACCAGACTCAGCGAGCTTTGTTGGCTAAGCTCAAAGATTAAAAGCACGATGAAGGTTAGTGCAATAAATAGCATGCCGTATTTGACCGAACGCTCCACCTTACCGTAGTGTGTGACGGGTTCGAATAACGCCGTGCTGGCTTCGACCTCGGTAAGGTTAAGCTCAAGCTGCTTAGTGAACACTTGTGGGTAGTTACGGGTAAGATGACTTATCTGCCAATTTGCCTTAAATCCAGCGTCGGTGATCTCTCTAGTCGTTGGCAGGAGTCCGTTAAAACTGGGGTGTGGCCAATCGCTTGAGATGCTGATGTTGGTTTGCTCACCTAAGGGGAGCGCACTAATGGCCTGCGATCCCCGAAATTGTATTGCAAAGTCGACATTAAATTGAGTCTGTTTAAGGTTTAAGTTTATGGGCTGGTGGAAGCCGCGCTCCAGTCCTGGTTGTTGAGGTAAGCCGGTTCCCGGCATGATGTTTCCCACGGTATTGATATTTGATGATGGCGTATTCGGGCTGCTAACTTCAAATGTTTCAATTTTCTCAATCGCCTGATTGGCTGAAATGCCGAATACCAGCCGGGCATTCTCAGTGTCCAGGGAGATAAGGTTGGGGATTTTTATCTCGGGAAGGGAGAATTTAGCCTTGCCACTGACCATGGCACTGTAAACTAAGGATTGGTATATTCCTCTGGAGCGAAAGTCGTGGACCAGATCCATATTGAGATCCAGCTCCTTTGGTAAAATAACCAACTCATCCTGGAAGCTGCTCTTAAATTTAACCGTTTTGCCTTCATCATTGACCTTCTCCTGAATGACTTCATAACGATAGGGCAAGACAAGCGCGGGTCCAGCGATTCTCTGCTGCTCTCCCCATGAGTGGCCAATTTCATTAACCACGTTGTGATAGAGGAACTCTCTGTCTGAAGTCATATTCATAACAAGTCCCAGCGGGATGGAGGAGAGCAGTGACATACCCACAAGAACGATGATCTTATGGGTTAGGTTAGTGGTAGCCGTGGTGAATAAATTGAACATAAAAAATCCCTCTTTAGTGATGAGGGTATTGAAACAGAATTTACCAGACCTATGAGGGCAAGCTGGTGATCAATTGTGGCGTAATAATGGCAATGTGGTGAGTAGTTCGATTTTATGCTGGCAAATCTTGATTAGTATTCATCTGAATCAGGCTTGAAAAGTGGCAAGGCTTAACCCTAATTTTGTTTATATTACCACTCGATGAAATAGTGATTCGGTTTGCAGGGTCTATTGGGCATCTTGTTTGGAAGCTAATATGTTCGAGACTAATATGTTCGAGATTAAATCAATACGTACCTTAGTGATCGCACGAGTGTTGTTGGGGATATTTTTGCTGACAACAGCGATGAACCGCTTTACCACTGTCGATGCTAGCTATTTTGCTAAACAACTGGTGGCGGTAAGCTTGCCTGAACTCGCTTGGTTATCGGCTGTGCTAGGCGTCATACAGTTAGCTGTGGTCGTTGCGTTACTCTTTCCCAGACATAAGTTGAGTCAGTATATGCTCTACACTTATTCGCTGATGGCTTTAGTACCTATGTTGATGCTGTTCACCCACCCGGTGTGGATAGATAGTTTAGGTGGATTTCCTGCCATAGGTGCGGGACAGGGGCTCATAAAGTATCTGGCCATTGCTGGTGTGACGGCTTATATCTCCTCCCACTACGCCGGACATCGGCAGTTAAACCGCCTTTCACTCAAGCTGATATGGGCGGGGGTGATATTAGTGATGCTATGGATAGGAGGAATGAAATTTACTCAGATAGAAGCCGATGGTATCGAACGTTTGATGACAAGCAGCCCATTTTTCAGTTGGATATATGATCTGTTTAGCGTGCTTCACGGATCGTACTTTATCGGCATCATCGAATTGATTGCGGTACTCGGACTTTTTCTCGGCGGTAAATTCGCGTGGGCGAGGACATTAGGATTATCGGTTGCCGCATTAACCTTCCTGGCGACACAGAGCTTTATTATTAGTTTGCCCGCCTATGAGTTGAGCCATGGTTTCCCATTGCTCACGGGAAGCGGTCAATTTATCGTGAAGGATCTCGTCTTGCTGGCGGGATGCATTTTACTCTATGCAATGAAAAATAAAGTGGCGAAATAGCGCCTGCTACATAATAAAAAAGAGCGCTAAAGCGCTCTTTTTTATTATCAACGAACTGGCGTAATAAGGTGCTTATTGGCTTTCACTCTCGTTGAGTCGCTTCTCCAGTGCATCGACTTGTGCCTGAAGGGCTTCAAGTTTCTCACGTGTCTTTAACAGTACATGTTGCTGTACTTCAAACTCTTCGTGAGAGACAACATCTAATTTCATCAATTGATTTTGAAGGATCTGCTTACTTTTTTCTTCAAACTCACCAGCGAATTGTTTCAGTCCGCTAGGCAGGTTTTCGCTCAGTTGCTTAGCAACTTCTTCGATTTTCTTTGGATTGATCATGATCTACTTCCGCTGTGGGCTATCGCCTTTGATTCTTAGCTAAGATTGTACCTGAGCCAAGGTTTATTGGAAAACAAAAGCTGCGTAAATAAAATAGGCCCTAACTATGAAGATAATTAGGGCCTTGTATTTAAGCTATTAGCTAGTCGTTGCTAGCTCGCTGCGACATGTCCCTCTTCATCGAACACCGGAAGTGGCTCATGTTTTTCAGCCAGATAGGTATAGATCACCGGTAGTACAAACAGAGTGAACAGGGTTCCGATAGCCAGACCTGAAACGATAACCAGACCGATATTAAAGCGTGCAATGGCACCTGCGCCTACCGCGAATAGCAGTGGGATCAAGCCGGCAATCATGGCCGCCGTTGTCATCAGAATTGGACGTAAACGTATCGTGGCAGCCAGCTTAATGGCCTCCATTTTACTCAGACCGTTATGCAGTTGCTCCTCTTTAGCGACTTCACACATCAAGATACCGTGTTTGGTAATTAAGCCCACCAGAGTGATGAGGCCCACCTGGGTATAGATGTTCATCGATGACAGACCAAATATGTGAGTCCAGCCCAATGCGATGAGTGCACCACTGATGGCGAGCGGCACGGAGACCAGGATAACCAAAGGATCTCTGGCACTCTCGAATTGGCTCGCCAGAACCAGGAAGATGATGGCAAGCGCCAGACCGAAGGTCGCAAACAGAGCCGAGCCTTCGGTGACATATTGGCGAGCTTCACCTAAGAAGTCATAGTTGTAGCCTTTAGGAAGATCGTTATCACCGATATTCTTAAGGAAGTCGATGGCATCACCGATAGCGACACCAGGCGTTGCCACGCCGCCCACAGTCAGTGCGTTCATCTGATTAAAGTGAGGCAGAGAGCGTGGCTCGGCTACCATCTCAATATCGACCAGGCTCGATAGTGGTATCGAGTTACCGTCAGCAGCCTTAACATAGAAGCCATCGAGCGCCTCAGGGTTGGCACGATATTGACGTTCGACTTGAGGGATCACCTCATAAGAGCGGCCATCTAAGTTGATGCGGTTGACGTAACCGTCACTCATCATAGTCGTTAAGGTCATACCTATGTCTTGCATCGTGATGCCGTAGCTCCCCGCAAGATCGCGCTTGATATGGATCTTCATGGTACCGGAGTCAAACTTTAAGTTAATCTCCGAATAGACAAATAGCGGGCTCTTCTGCACTTTTTCCAACACGCTGCTTCCTATCTGGAACAGGCTTTCGAAAGAGTTAGATGTGGTGATCACGAACTGAATAGGAAGACCACCCGATGCGCCCGGAAGTTCAGGCATCTGGAATGTGGTGACGGCCATTCCCGGCACTTGCTTCACCTCTTCGCCCAGCATCTTCTGCATCTCTTTCTGGCTCTTATCTCGCTCACTCCATGGCACTAAGGGCGCGATACCGAAGGCTTGATTTGAGTTAGGGATCCCGACGAAGGCCAGAGAGGCCGCCGATTCAGGATGTGACTTAATCATATCGGTGACTAACGCCATATTAGATTGGATGTAATCTAAGTTAGCGGTAGAGGGGGCGGTGCCCATCATCATGACGACGCTCTTATCTTCGTTCGGTGCCAGCTCTGATGGAATAAAGCTAAACATCACAGGCAAAGAGGCGAAGACGATAGCGGCGAAGGCGATAACCACGGGTCTGCGCTCCATTACAGCATTCAGCATCCCCTGATAGCGCTTGGTCATGCCCTCAAGAAAGTTCTCGACGGCAAACTCAAAACGGTTGGGCGCCGAATGAGGCTTCAAAATCTTCGAGCACATCATAGGTGACAGGGTTAGTGCCACAATTCCCGATATAAATACCGCACCGGCTAAGGTTAAGGCGAACTCCTTAAACAGAGAGCCTGTGATACCGCCCATCAATGCAATTGGCGCGTACACCGCAGCAAGCGTAATGGTCATAGATATTACGGGAACTGCGATCTCACGAGTACCGATAATGGCGGCTCTAAATGGCGACTCACCTAACTTGATGTGTCTGTCGACATTTTCCACCACCACGATGGCATCATCGACCACCAAGCCGATAGCGAGTACCATGGCCAGCAACGTCATCAGGTTCAGCGTAAAGCCGAACATCATCATTATGATGGCAACACCTATCAATGATAGAGGGATGGTGACAATAGGGATGATGACCGCGCGAAGTGAACCTAAGAATAGGGTAATCACTATGATAACGATCAGCGCCGCTTCACCTATGGTTTTGATCACTTCCTGAATCGATTCATCGATGGCAAGAGAGGAGTCATATAGGATACGCGTCTTCATCGAAACGGGTAGGTTACGTTCGATATCGGGCATAAGTGCACGAGCATCAGCAGCGACCACTAATGGGTTTGCCGTTGGGGTCACGTCCAGTGCAACCACCACAGCTTCCTGGCCATCGGCAAGGGCGCGGTAGACATCGTGACTCTTCTCTAAGCTCACATCGGCAATATCACCAAGGCGAACCACGAGCCCATCTTTACTGCCTATGACCAGTTTTTTCAGCTCATCGACAGTAGCAACCTGAGTATCAGCTGTGCCGTTAAACAGGGTAAAGACCCCGTTAGCCTGACCGACTGCAGATTGATAGTTATTGGCCTGTAAAACCTGCATGACCTCAGATGATGAGAGGCCGAAGGCTCCCATTCGAGCAGGGTCTAACCAGATCCTCATGGCATATTTGATACCACCGTAGAGGTTAACCTTAGCAACACCGTCGATGGTGAAGAGTTGAGGTTTTACCACTCGCTCTAAATAATCGGTGATCTGACTCGAGTTAATCTCATCGCTATAGAAGGAGATATAGAGTACAGAGGTTTGAGAGCCTGTAGACATATCAACGGTCGAGTCTTCGGCTTCCTTAGGAAGCTGTGACCGCACCGAATTAACCTTGGCAAGTATGTCTGCCAGGGCGCCATTGGGGTCGGTGTTAAGCTTCATGTAGACGGTGATTTTTGAGCTTCCCAAGAAGCTATCCGACGTCATGAAGTCAACGTTATCGGCCTGAGCTAACGCTTGCTCAAGCGGCTGAGTGATGAAGCCCTGAATAAGGTTTGCATCGGCACCATAGTAGCTGGTGGATACGGTGACCACTGTGTTGGTCATCTCAGGGTATTCACGTACCTGCATGCTGTTCAAGGAGTAAAAACCCAAGAGTAACAGCAGGAAACTTATCGAGGCGGCGAGTACCGGCCTGCGAATAAATATATCAGTAAAGCGCATTGCCAGCTCCTGTTATAGTTGTGGCATAGTAGCCGGAGGAGTTAACGCTTTATCCTCGGTCACTTTGACTTTGCTGTTGTTACTCAGTCGAATTTGCCCTGAGGTCACAATGTGATCGTTTGCTTTAAGCTCACCTGTGACTAAGGCGTTATTTCCGTTACGCTCCAGTACTTCCACATTTATCTGTTTAACACGCTCTACCATTTTTCCATCTTCAGAAACTTCGTTCAGGACGTAGATAGAGTTGCCGTAGAGAGTGAAGTTAATGGCGGTTTGAGGCAACACAAATTGGTTGGTCATCTCCGGCAGCAAGACCTCGACTCGTGCAAACATGCCGCTACGTAGTTTGGTATCGGTATTTGGGATGGTTGCCTGAATTTGAATAAGGCCACTCTGGTAGAAAACGGCAGGCTCAATGGCTGATATCTTTCCTTCAAATGGCTGCTTTGGATAGGCATCGACGAAGACATGGATTGTCTGTCCGGTTGAGATGCGCGGCAACTGTGTTTGCGGCACGGTAAAACGTATCTTCATGGTGCTGATATCTTCGAGACGCACAATATCGGTGCCAGCCTGCAGATATTCACCTAAGTTAATGCTGCGAATTCCGACTAATCCATCGAAAGGTGCATCGATCTCCCTGCGATCTATGGTGGCCGTTAAGCTTTCGATATCCGCTTTCAGAGTCAGATATTTTGATTCACTGTTATCTAGGTCTTGCTTAGATACCGATTTTTGCTTGTAGAGGCGTGAAAGTCTTTTGAAATCGGCTTCGGCGGCAGGCAACTGCACCATCTTGCTCTTCAAATTGGCTTTTTCGACCTTAGAGTCGAGCACTATCAGGCTGTGGCCCTTGTTAATCTCACTACCGTTTTCAAAGTTTATCTCAGAGACAACCCCCGACAACTCATTGGCAATGGTGACGCCTTGGTTTGGTTCTACGAAACCGATAGCATCGATGGTGGGCTGCCAGCTCTCAGGGATCAGTGTCATGGTGGTCACTGGTGATTCGGGCTCAGGCATATTAGCGATGGCATCGGCAATTTTACCTTTTACCATGATGTTAAATCCTATTACGGAGCCAAAGGCCAGTAATGCGATGATTAGCATAATCAGGGTCCATTTTTTCATCTGCCTGATTGCTCCTTATGAGTTGTGTTTGGTGGTGTGAGTATGGATTGCCAGCAAAGGTTGCAGACAAATTCTAGTTCAGTTTTATCATATTGCATCTGGCCGCGACGTATGCTTCTTCCCAGCGCTATAGCCGGTTCTAAAGAGGTCGCAAACAGGGTCTTATCTTGTAAGTTATGGAATATCCCGGCATCTCTCCCCTCGGCAAAAATATGGTGTAGCCCTTCAAAGGTACTTCTTTCGAAAGCTTGATGGGGGCCTGTATCTATCCCTGGAAGATGAACATACTGCTCGTAGCTTAGGTTTGCATGGGTTCTTTGGCGTCCAAAATTGACAATATTGAACCAGACACGCTTGAACCTCTGTTCGAGCGTACCCTCTTCGCAATTTTCCAAAATATGGCTCGCCACGACACGTAACACATCTTTTCGGAGCTCAGAGATCAGCTCCTCCTTGTCTGTGAAATAGCGGTAAATGGTACCCGCAGCAACACCTGCTTCCTGAGCTATCTGTTGCATCGAGAGGCCTTGTAGCCCTTTGGTGGCAATGATTTTCTCGGTGGCTTTAAATATAAGATCGCGTTTGTTATCCATAGTACCTTTCATCGGAGGTGATGCTCTGAATGAACGTTCATTCACTATTGTATGTTACTAACACAAATATCGCAATTATCGATTCTGGCTGACAGCTGAAAAGTTGAGGGAGCTAAACTTAACTCAGTGTAGTAGACACTTAGCGACTTAATTAGTTTTCACGGCTTTTGTTTCGGATAAAAAACAGAAGGCCATGACCAATTTCTGGTATGATTCTCGGTTCCCAAAATATTTCTTAGTTTGTTGGTAAAAGTTAAAAGATGAAGCTAAACCCCGGACAAAATGATGCTGTGCACTATGTTACTGGCCCTTGCTTAGTACTGGCTGGTGCCGGCAGTGGTAAAACCAGGGTGATCATTAACAAGATCGCTTATTTAGTGCAAAAGTGTGGTTATCAGGCCCGGACGATAGCGGCGGTGACTTTCACCAATAAAGCGGCACGAGAGATGAAAGAGCGTGTCGCTCAGTCTATGGGTCGTAAAGAGGCCCGAGGCTTATGGATATCTACGTTCCATACTTTAGGTTTGGAGATTATCAAACGTGAGCATAAGGTTGTCGGTTTAAAACCCGGTTTTTCTCTATTCGACGATCAAGACTCTCTTGCGCTGCTAAAAGAACTTACCGAAGATGAGTTCGACGGTGATAAAGATCTACTCAAGATGCTGATGACGGCGATCTCTAACTGGAAAGGCGATCTGGTTGTTCCCGATCAGGCATTGAAGATTGCCAAAGATGAGCAATCACAGCTTTTTGCCGGCCTATATCAAAGATATGCTAAGCATATGAAGGCGTATAACGCGCTGGATTTCGATGATCTTATTCTTCTTCCCACCTTATTGCTAAGACACAATCAAGAGGTAAGGGAACGCTGGCAGAAGCGTATTCAATACATGCTTGTGGATGAGTATCAAGATACCAACACCAGTCAGTATGAACTCGTCAAATTGTTGGTTGGAACGCGCGCCAGATTTACCGTGGTAGGAGATGATGATCAGTCTATCTACTCCTGGCGTGGCGCTAAGCCCCAAAACCTGGTCTTGCTGGGTAAAGATTTTCCCAAGCTTAAGTTGATAAAACTCGAGCAAAACTATCGCTCGAGTCAGTGTATTTTACGAGCCGCCAACATACTTATTGCTAACAACCCCCATGTCTACGATAAGGCGCTATTTAGTGAACTTGCCTACGGTGAGCCATTGAGAGTACTGATCGCAGCGAATGAGGAGCAGGAGGCGGAGCGTGTAATCGCCGAGATGGTCCGTCATAAATTTGTTGGCCGGACTCAATATGGCGATTACGCCATTCTCTATCGGGGTAATCATCAATCGCGTTTACTTGAGCGAGCATTGATGACCAACAGGATCCCCTACAAACTCAGCGGCGGGACCTCTTTCTTCGGCAGGGCCGAGATAAAAGATATCATGGCCTATCTCAGGTTAGTGGTGAATCCGGATGATGATAATGCATTTTTGCGTGTTGTTAACCTGCCTAAACGGGGAATAGGCCCATCGACTCTTGAGCGCCTGGGAACCTATGCTAACGAGCGTCACATCTCTATGTTTGAAGCAATCTTTGAAGCCGAGTTAAATCATCATTTGCCTCCGGCTGCGATGGCGTCCCTGTATAAGTTTGGTAAGTTTGTTGTCGATACAGGAGAGAGTGCGATTCGCGGAGAGCCTGTGGAGGCGGTGAAGCACCTGATCCGTAATATTAACTATGAGGATTACCTCTACGAAACGAGCACCAGTGCCAAAGCCGCAGAGATGAGAATGAAAAATATCTCTGAGCTATACCGCTGGGTCACTGAGATGCTTGAGGGGGATGAGCTGGACGATGGCATGACTCTGCCTGAGGTGGTCACTCGTTTAACGCTCAGGGATATGATGGAGCGTAACAGTGAAGATGAAGGGGGCGATCAGGTTCAGTTGATGACGCTGCATGCATCTAAAGGGCTGGAGTTCCCCTACGTGTTTATGGTCGGCACCGAAGAGCGGATATTGCCTCACCAGAGCAGTATCGATGAGGACAATGTGGAGGAGGAGCGTCGCCTCGCCTATGTGGGGATCACCCGAGCTCAGAAAGAGCTATGGTTTGTTCTGTGCCGTGAGCGTCGCCAGTTTGGTGAAACGATGCGCTGCGAACCAAGTCGCTTCTTGATGGAGTTGCCTCAAGATGATCTTGTTTGGGAAAACCGCAAGCAACCTCAGAGCGAACAGCAGCGTCAGCAGACAGGTAAATCTAACATTGCCAATTTAAGAGATATGTTTAAAAAATAGTAGGATCAATTGATATCTGATACCTACTTCACCGTCATAGCGGCGCTGTAGGTATCAAGCTGTTCAGTGGGTAAGGTATTGCACTAAGCGCAATCCAGATCCGATATTGTCGTCAAACGTAATACCTTCCCCAATGCCTGGCCTTGTCCCAGAGTGAAGCCTATCTCCTGCAGAGCCTCACTTTGTTGTTTTGTGCCTATTCCATCGACAAAGACATCAAGTTCTAATGCCTGAGCTGTCAGGAAGTGAGCCTTTAATAACTTTATATGCTGTTTGCTTTCAAGCTGATTGGCATAACTGGGATCGAGCTTAAGGCCTTGTAACGGCAGAAAGGTGAGGCTGCTTAAGGCGCTGTGAGCGCTGCCATAGGCAGTGATACCAAGGTTAACATTCAGATTCGTCAATACTTCAAATGCATTGATGTGGTTATCGGTGTCTAGAATAAAACCTTGTTCATTGAAGAATAACCATAGCTGATCAGGCTTGAAGCAGCTCTGTTTTAATGCAATTTTGAGTTGCCTTACCGCATGTTTATGCTTTAGGTGTTTTCCGGATATATTGATATGCAATGGTAACTGGCTGAGAGCGTGTTTATGTAATGCAGGGTAATCATTATTTAGCTTCTTAAGCAGGTAGATATCTAGCTCGGTCGTGAGTCCGCAATGTTCGGCAATATTATTTAAATGTGCCTGTTTGATCTTCCCAAGTCTTGGGTGGTTCCAATAGAGTCGTGGCTCCAATGCCACTGTAGTCTGTGATCTAAGATTTTGGATCGGCAAGTAACTTAAAAGCAGTTCGTGATTAGAGAGTGCATTTTGTAATTCAAGCTCTAGCTTTACATCTTGGTTGAGCAATTTGTGAGACTTGTCATCGTATATAACATAACAACCTTTACCATTCGTTTTGGCCTGATACATGGCTGCATCGGCGTCTCGCAGCAGGGATTCGCTGGTATCCGATTTATGGTTATGGCTAAACGCTATGCCAATACTGGCTCCGGAAATAAAGTGCTGATTGGCGAGTTTGTAGGGACGTGATAGCTCGGTTAATACACGCTCTGCCACCTCTTCGGCATCGTCGGTTCCATTGATGCTGTCGAGTAAGATAACAAACTCATCTCCCCCAATCCTGCCAAGAGCATCGTTATCTCGTATGCAGAGTTTTAGCCGTGATGAGGTTTCCATCAGGAAACGATCGCCTTCGAGGTGACCCAGAGTATCGTTTATCAGCTTGAATCGGTCTAAATCGATAAACAATAGGGCGAACCTGTCTAATCCATGCCTTCGAATATGTTTCACGGCCTGAGAGAGTCGCTCCATAAACATTGCGCGATTAGGGAGGCCTGTTAGCGTATCATGGTTAGCATCGTGTACTAATTGCTGCTCTATTTTTCGCCTCTGAGCGATCTCATTCTCTAAGTCTTGATTTAGCATGGCGAGTGCTTGGGTTCTTTCGACGACTTTTTCTTCTAGCTGTTCGTAGCTGTTTTTCAATGTTTCTGCAGATAGCTTTTGCTCAATCGCCGTTGCGATATGCTGAGAGACAAAGGTTAATAGTTCCAGATCCTTTTCTTGATACCTCTGAGATACGCTAAGGCTGTAGATGGTCAACGCCCCACGAACTTCACCATGAATGAACAATGGGATCCCAATCCATTGGTAAATATCTTTAGTGCAGTTGAGTTCTGGGGTTTTGGAATAGATCTCACCAGAGGCGATAAGTGCATCTAGTTCAGTGTTGTGCAACAGTAGAGGTTTTCTCGTTTTTATCACATATTCAGTAAGCCCATCACACACCTTTCGGCTACCGGGTAGACAAGAGTTGGCTTGGCTGACGTAAAACGGAAAACTAATATGAGAAAGCTGTTTATCGAGCAGTGCAATATAGCAATTGTTAGCTGGAATTAGGTGGCTAATGACTCTGTGCAGTTCGGAATAAAAGAGTTCACTCTTAATATTTGATGTTGCCAGGTCCGCAATTTCAAATAATGATTTCTGTAGTCGTTCGGCACGACGTCTCTCGAATACTTCCTGCTTGAGCTTATCGTACGCCACGCTGAGTTCTTTGGTTCGTTGAACTATTGCTTGTTCGAGTCGCTCTTGGTGTTGTAGACGTTCCATGACACCTGATATGTGGTGACTGACGAAGTTCATCAACTCAATGTCCATTTCGGTGAAGTTGATATTGGAAGAGTAACTTTGTACGACTAAGACACCTGTAACAGAGCTATTGACCTTAATGGGGACTCCGAGCCAATGATGACATGGGGCTCCCCGGCTCACTATCTGTTTGCTCTCTATCAGTTCATTGAATTTTGATTCATCACAGAGCAGGTATTCTCCTGTTCTTAGCACATAACCGGTAATTCCGCTGACTAAGGTCTCTGAGAGTTCCTCTTTAGGGTAAGATTCAGATGGATGGGTATCTTTTTCATCCAAAAAGAAGGGGATTTCAACAAGGTTGGTGTCTGTGTTGAGCAATGCGACAAAGAAATTATCTGCATGTAGCAGGATATTGAGGGAGCGGTGGATCTCTGAATAGAACTCTTCGGGTGAATTGACTTGAGCCGCAAGATTTGAGATCTCCAGCAACATATTTTGGGTCACTTCGGCTCTTTTGTATTTAAGAGCCAATGTTTTTAGGCGTGCAATCCTTTTCTGCATGCGCCTAACTTCGTATTGCGAATATAGAGTCGATTCTTCCCTAAACATGGTTTCCGCCAATCGCTATTTTATTTTTTAGATGCAGGATTTGGACTAACGAGTATTGATAGCATAAAAAAGCAGCAGGGCCAAGTCATAAATTTGACGCAAGGTGCTATTTTTTTGACCGAAACCAATAAAAATCCTCAAAATCGAGTGAAATTGAGTTAAAACTTAAGCAAACAGAAAAAAAAGCATTAAAAGGTGTGGACGTAGGGGCAAATAATCCATAGTATATGCGGCGCTAACAAGGCAGGCACCCATAGCTCAGCTGGATAGAGCGCACCCCTCCGGAGGGTGAGGCCGAGGGTTCGAATCCTTCTGGGTGCACCAGATTGATTAGGACGTCATGTTAGCAAGGTAAGTTGAAAGTCAGTGGTGATTGTAGCTCAGTTGGTAGAGCCCCGGATTGTGATTCCGGTTGTCGTGGGTTCGAGCCCCATCAGTCACCCCATTTCATTTACTTATCTTTAAAAGTAAAAAGCTCGGTGATTAGCGCAGTTTGGTAGAGTATCCAGATTTGTGATGAGAAGCGGACCAGAGGGGGACCCTCTTAAAAAATCCTTGAAAAGATACAAGACTCGGTGATTAGCGCAGC
>Ga0209272_10001616_pt1 | contig 13969 bp, 12 predicted proteins | sample tdDd002_FD_187125 | JGI IMG/M metagenome (GOLD analysis project Ga0209272, IMG submission 187125) | Marine sediment microbial communities from the Atlantic coast under amendment with organic carbon and nitrate - tdDd00.2 (SPAdes)... | ecosystem: Environmental > Aquatic > Marine > Coastal >... | reverse complement strand
CTTTACCAGTAATTATTACTTTAATATTCAATGTTTAAAAAAGATACATACGTACTCTTATAGTAGTTTTTTATTTTATTCAACTTAAATAAATTTAATTAAGTTAATAGTGAATATATATAGTGAAATGTTGTATTATATGTGATATTGTAAAAAAAATTGTCTAATCTGTTTTAAATAATTTTAAAGGAATACCAGTACTTTGAAGATAAACTATGTTAGGGATTATTGGAACAATACAGAGATAATAAAAGGAATTGAAAAGGAGTAATTATGGAAAAAAGGTTTGGAACTTTTAACGGAGTATTTCTACCTACATTTCTTACAATAATAGGTGTAATATTTTATTTAAGATTTGGATGGGTAGTAGGTAATGCTGGAGTTCTAGGAGCTCTTGCTATTGTAGTATTAGCCCATGTGATAACAATATCTACAGCACTATCTATGGCTAGTATAACGACTAATATGGAAGTAGAGGGAGGGGGAGCATATTTCCTTATCTCTCGAAGTTTAGGACTTGAAATAGGAGGAAGTATTGGAATTCCTCTATATCTTTCTCAGGTAATATCAGTATCCCTCTATATACTAGGATTTATAGAATCGGTAAAGATGATATTCCCCGATGTAAATAGCACTATTCTTTCGGTAGCCATAACAATTGTAATTGGTATAGTATCAGCAGTGGGAGCAGATTTTGCTGTAAAGATGCAATATGGTATCTTTGGTATTATATTACTATCTTTAGGAACGGTACTCATATCTGGAGATTATAGTCAGGTACCAGTATCTCTTGGAAGTTATGCAGGGAGTGGAAACTTTTGGATGACATTTGCAGTATTTTTCCCGGCTGTAACAGGAATACTAGCTGGAGTAAGTATGTCAGGAGATCTAAAAGACCCAAGAAGAAATATTCCAACAGGAACATTTTATGCAATAGGGGTAACATTCCTAATATATACAGCAGCAATATTCTGGTTTGCATACAATATCCCTATGGAAGACCTAGTAAACGATAAACTTGTTCTTATGAGTAGAGTAAGATTCCCTATATTCATAATAGGTGGAATATGGGCAGCAACTCTTTCATCAGCTCTTGGTAGTATGATTTCAGCTCCAAGAACTATGCAGGCCCTGGCTAAGGATTCTATACTACCTGAGTTCCTAGGTAAGGGAAGTGGAAAAGCAGATGAACCAAGAGCAGCTACTATGATAAGTTTTATAATAGCATTCTTCTTTATTATAATGGTTAATCTAGATTTTGTAGCTCCTGTAATTACAATGTTCTTTCTGAATACTTACGGAGCTATAAACATGGTAGCCGCTCTTGAAAAACTAGTAAGTAACCCTAGTTTTAGACCTACCTTTAAAACCCATTGGCTGATATCTCTAGTGGGGGCTATAGGGTCTTATGCAGTTATGTTCCTTATAAACTCTACAGCTACTGTTATTTGTCTTGCATTCACCCTAATGATATACCTATATATAAGCAAGAAAAACATTAACAGAACCTGGGGAGACCTTAGGGATGGTATCCTGGTAGCAGTCATAAGAGGATGTCTGCTAAAGCTAAGATTTAACCGAAAACAAGAAAAAAACTGGAAACCTGATATCCTTGTATTTTCAGGAACACCTGAAAGCAGAGGAAACCTTGTGTACCTGGCAGAACACTTTTCCAAGGGAAGCGGAATAATAACCCTTGTAAAATTTATCTTTGGTCAGATAGATAATAAGCAGGATGAGATAAAAGAAGCTAAGGAAAACCTTAATACCTTCCTTATGGATAGAAAACTAAATGCTTTCTCTGAAGTGGTGGTAGGAAAAGAGATGTCTGAAACCCTTCTCGATACAGTACAGGCAAGTGGTATAGGTCTTCTAAAGCCTAATACAGTACTTATGGGACTGACAAAGAAGGAACAGAAGATAAAACCTACAATGGAATTTATGAGAAAGATAAACTACCTTAATAAAAACCTTCTTATATTTTCTAGTACAGATTCAGACTCTACCTTTGGGAAAAAAGAAAGCATCGATATCTGGTGGGGTGGACTAAAAAATAATGGAAACCTAATGCTAAACATAGCTCATCTAATGACTCTAAATGATGACTGGAAGGGTGCTAAGATAAGAATCTTAAGTGTTACAAATAACGAAGAGGGGACAGAGAACAGAAAACAAGTCTTAGAGGAGATGCTGGATAAGCAAAGAATCAAGGCTGAAGTTCACGTTATTGTAATGGAAAAAACAATAGAGGAAACAATAAGAGAAAACTCTAGCAATAGTGACCTTGTACTTCCTAGGACTTGGATTACCTGAAAAAGATAATGAAGTTGAGTATCATAAGAGACTTATAAGCCTTACAGAGGGACTAGGTTCTGTACTATTTGTAAAGGGTAAAGTTAACTAAATCTTTAAAAAGCCGAGCAGGAGGCCCGGCTTTTTATTATTTAAGGCAAGTATAGAGTTATATATAAAACATAAATTGAAGTGTAGGTTTACATTTTTTATAAAAAGTGTGGTATTTTACCGGTTAAAACCGATAAAAAATCTTTAAAGTGTTAAGTACAGTTTAAAAAAGTGGAGACTCCTATTCATATAAACCATAGAGTACATCGGGAGATTCTCCATTTTTTATAAAAGAAGAAGCCTTCATAGAGGTTTTAGGATCTCCTATGAGGATAGCTCCCACTACCTTATTCTCTCTCACAAAAAACTTTCTATAGATACCGTCTTTATTATATTTATAGAGGTTGGCTCCCCTCTCCTCTATATTACCTCCGGAAAAGAAGGCAGTACCAGTTACCTTTAGTCTTACTTCAGATGAGGTAGGGTCATACTTTTTAATCCTGCCGGTCATATTGATACCTGCTATCTCCCCCTCCTCCTTACCTGGAATCCAGAGACCGCGTATCTCTCCCCGAAACTCAGCTACATCTCCAGCAGCATAGATATCCTTTACATTAGTTTGCATATGCTCATCCACTACAATTCCAAAGTTTGTTTCTATGCCTGCTGATTCACATAGCTCCAACCTTGGAATAATACCTGCTGAAAGAACTATACTTTCAGTGGGAAATGAACTGCCGTCGGTAAACTCTATTCCATCTACCTTATCAGATCCTGTGATCCTTTCTATTCCCTTCCCGAGTATAAACTTCATTCCCTTTTCCTCTAAAAGGTCCTGAAGGATGTGGGATCCCTCCCGGTCAAGCTGCCTCGGGAGAAGTCTGTCAGCATACTCGACAACGGTGACATCCTTACCAAGCTTTATAAGGGAGTTGGCTGCCTCTATACCAAGAAGACCTCCTCCTAATACGACAATGTGATTACAGATATCTACCTTTTGAGTAATCTCATCTGAATCAGTGGCTCCTCTGAATTTTAAAATGCCCTCCTTACCCATCCCCTCTATATTCGGATAACGGGGTCTGGCTCCTGTAGCCATGAGAAGTTTATCGTACTCTATACTACCTCCGTCTACAAATTCCACCCTTTTATTTTCACTGTCTATTCTAAGAGCTTCCCTGTTGAGGGTTACAGAGATCTCCTTATCGTCATAAAATGCCTCACCATAAGCTATGAGCTTCTCCACAGGGGTATTCCCTGCAAGGTACTCTATAAGTCTTACTCTGTAGTAAAAGGGCATGGGAGACTTGGTGACAACGAAGATTTCACCAGTTTCATCGTGATCCCTTATGGCAAGAGCTGCAGATATTCCCGATATTCCATTTCCCAATATTAAATACTTCATAATATCCTCCTCTATACTCATTCATTCATCTATAAGATACAATGGAGATTCATATTTCCTTCAAAGGATGGAGTTGATTTGACTATTTTATAGTAACGTTTGCTCATATATACCAAACTATAATAATAAAACTGTGAATAAAAAAATACCGGCTTAGCCGGTATTTTTTTATTCTTCATGAAGTTCCTCATGGGTATCTTCATCATTAATGATATGGATATCTCTTTGAGGGAACGGGATGGAGATACCTTCCCTGTCAAAGCTTTCCTTGGCAAGTTCTGTGGAGGTATAATAGACCTCCCAGTAGTCATCTTTTTTACACCAGACTCTGTACATTATATTCACCGACGAGTCACCCAGAGTCTTTACCCTGATAGTTTTCTCTATAGTCTGGAGAACCTTGTCCTGAGCTGCAGCCACATCTTCCAGTATCTTTATAGCTTGTCTGAAGTCATCCTTATAGGCTATCCCGAAGGTGATCTCCACCCGTCTTATCTTATTCTTTGTAAAGTTAGTTATATCATTGGCTACTAAAATACCATTTGGGACTATTATTCTCTTGTTATCTATGGTATTTAATTCAGTGGAAAATACAGTAATTCCCTGTACCTCTCCGCTTTTCCCATTGATCTCTATAAAATCTCCGGTCTTATAGGGCTTGAAAAACAGCAGGATGAGACCTCCGGCAAAGTTTGCCAGAGTATCTTTTAGGGCAAAACCTATACCTACACCTGCAGCACCAAATACTGCAGCAAGGGATGACTGCTGAGTACCCAGTATCAACAGAATAAGTATAAACAGTGTTAGATAAAGGGTGATATTTAATACAGATCTTAAGAATATATGGATATCCTTTTCAAGGGTGGCTCTTTTGTCCAACCGGTCAAAGGTCTTTAATGTAAATCTTATAGCCTTTTGTCCAATCTTGAATACTATAAAAGCAATGAGAAGTCTGAAAAAGATTGTAAGAACTACCCTTAGGGCTTTTTCCAAAAATAATTCATCTGTGAAACTCATAATAAACCTGTATACAAAACTCTTTGCAGGGACACCATCAGCTGCTAATTCAGCCATATGTTCCACTGCATCTACTACCTTTTCTGCATTTTCCTTCATAGATAACAACCTCCCCTATATCTGGAATATATAAATTACCAGCTATAGAATTATAAAAAAAATCTCACTGTTTTCCTTCTTTAAAGATAATATAAAAACAGATAAAGTAAGAGGAAAGCTTAAAGTCTATCTAATAGGGAATAAAAAGCCGAAAAAGTCCCGGGAAGGTATAGAGGGAGAAAAATAAGCTTAAAGGCAACTGTCATGGATACAAGAGAAGAGGCAGTCCCTCATTCCACCGGGAACGAGTAATTTGAAGATTCATAGTTTCCATCACCTAAAGGCGTAAATTCATCATAGTCGTCATAAACGGCTTTTTGACTCATTCAAAAGCATAAAAAAAGGAACCTATAGGTTCCTTTTTAGTTTCTGCTATGCATTAAGACACTCAATGGATTTAGAAACAGTATCTCTATTTGAAGTTATCAAAAGAAAGAAGATAGTTCCAAGAAGGTTCTTCGAAGTAGCTAAAGAGTCGTCTCCTGTGAGAGTCCCACCTATCTTTTCAAAGGCTTTTTCAGCGATGAGAGCTAACTCATCTGAGATAGTGATAACATTTGAATAAAAATTACTGCATCCCTTTAAAAATTCAGTGGTATTGTTATCCTTTAAAAGGACATTTAATGAAGAAAGGGATTTTTGAAATATTGGAGATTGCTGAGAAAGTTTTGTAAAAGTTGAAACAAGATCTGCATTATTAATAATAGGGGTAAAAGCTCTCTCTATATCATAGTTTATAGAAGGAGTCCCTATAGCTTCAGATATAGTCTCAAATATTTTTGAATCGGTCATAATTTTCTCCTTATTTATCTAAATATATATCATTATACTATTTTTTAAGAATAAATTCATTACTTTTATATAAAAAGCACCTTTAAACCTACACACAGGAAGGCTTAAAGGTGCTTTCAGAAAGGGAAAACTTCCTATGGCGTTATAATTTTATTCAGATGAATCTGATCAGATTCATCTGAATAAAAAACCTTAAGGGTTTCGGCTAAGATATCCTCATTGGATGTAACTGCAAGAAGGATAGAGTTTCCCACAAATATTCTGGAACTTATAAATTCACTTCCCTCTGTGAGAGTAATGGGGAGTTCTATATCATTTATCTTATCTACATTATTTTTTATTCCCTGGGACAATTCATCTGATATGATGATCAGATCATTATAAAAACTATTGTAGACCTCTATAAAATCAGAGGTAGTATCTGTGTCTACACTCTCAGAAAGTCTTGAAAGGTAACTTTTAAAGACCGGGGATTCATCTGAAAGAGATGATATAGTTTCTATAAGCTCATTACTTTTAAAAATAGGTGTAAACCTCTCCCTTATCTGCTCATCGATGGATGTATCCTTTATTACAGCAGAAAGGGATTCAAATACCTTTGTGTGTGTCATGAAACAACTCCTTATATAAATTTTTAACAATATTATTATACTCAAGGATAGAGGAAAAAAAGAAATTTAATTTATTTGGTGAAGGGAGTGCAGGCAGCTTCTATAAAGAAACCGGGGATGGGTTCTCTGAAAAAACTATGACTGTTCTTCCCTGAACCTCTATATGTTTTGCTTTGCACTCTGTAAAGGTAAGATGGATAATCACCTTTTTCTCAATATCACCATATGCGGCCTTTACCTCTCTTTTAATCTTTACAACCTCTCCTGTTTCCACAACAGGAGGTCTGAGGCACAGGGGAAGTTCAGATACTTCCGACACTTCAAAGTAGTAGGCCCTTATTCTTTTCAGTCTTTCTAAATACATATTAAGGGCGGAGGTGTAGGCCCCTGGTAGAAAAAATGCCCCTTCACAGAGGGTAGCATTTCTATGGAGAAGATTATCTATCTTTTCAAACTCCAGGAGGGAGTGTGTATATACCTTTTTAATCGGATGGGAGCTGCTAAGTTTATTCCCTTCACTTATAATCCTCTCTAATATATCTTTCATATGTGTGCTCCTTAGTATCTGTCATGTAAAATTTATAGTTTTCAATGTAAGTAATATAGATTATAGATGACTGGAGGGGGAGTGTCAATTATCTATAGAGAAAGATATAAAGAAGGGTGATAATAAAATAAGGAGATATCCTTTTTAAAGGAATCTCCTTATTTTACCCAATAATCTTTTAGTATTATACTGATCACTTGTCTAATAGTATTTTAATAGTTAGATTATACTCTTTTACTTTCCGATTCCTTAGAAATCTAAAAGTTTAAGAAGTATAGATGAGTTATAGAATAAATGGCAATTTTATGACAGCTAAACACCTATAATCCCATCTAATAGTGTATGAGCAAGAAATTGTAGTACTTTTTGACTGTAAAGTCAACAAAATTTTATAGCAGACACTATAAAAATATACTAGATTTATTTTGGGGGTTAATTTATTTTTCATAACTCTCTTTACTCCCAAAAGAATCAAAGAGAAAAATCAACCTTCTATTGATATTATCAATACAAAGAATTGATTTATTTTATATAATTTTCCTGTCAAACGTAATTAGCAGTTAAAAGTCTAGTCTTTTTTTCAGAATAATCATATAAAAAAGATATGGTTTCCATATATAAAAAGAAGATATCCTTTTTTGGAAAAAGGGTCTATAATTCAGTCTTGATAAAAATTTTGGAAAAAAGGAAGGGATATAAAATGTACAAGTTAAATCAAAAAGAAACACCTATATTTAGTGTATTAAAAGATGTATATGCAGCAAGAGGCGTAATACCTTTTCACGTCCCGGGGCATAAGCAGGGGGTAGGTGTAGAAAGTGAATTCTACAATTTTATGGGACCAAACCCATTTAAGATAGATGTAACTATATTTGAGATGGTAGATGGATTACACAATCCTAAAAGCCATATAAAAAGAGCCTTAGAACTCACAGCAGATGCTTATGGAGCGAAGGAAAGTTTCTTTTGTGTAAATGGTACATCTGGTGCTATCCAGGCTATGATCATGTCAACTGTAAGAGCAGGGGACAAGATCTTAGTACCTAGAAATACTCATAAATCAGTAAATGCAGGAGTAATCCTAAGTGGAGCTCAGCCTGTATATATGGAGCCTGAAATAGATCAGGAAAACGGAATCGCTCACGGAGTATCTCCAGAGACGGTAGAAAGAACTCTAAAAGAAAATCCAGATGCTTCTGCAGTACTTATAATAAACCCTACATACTATGGTGTTGCTACTGATCTAAAAAAGATAGTAGAGCTGGTACATAGTTATGATATACCACTTCTTGTGGATGAGGCTCACGGTCCTCATCTGAGATTTGCCAATGGAGACCTGCCATTGTCTGCTATGGAAGCCGGAGCAGATGCATGTGCTCAGAGTACTCATAAGATAATAGGTGCTATGACTCAGGGGTCTATCCTGCATGTTCAGGGGGACAGAATAAACTACGGTAAGATGAGACAGGTGCTGAGTCTTCTTCAGACTACATCACCATCATATATCCTCCTTGCATCTTTAGACTGTGCCAGAAAGCAGATAGCTCTGGAAGGAAAGGAACTAATAGCTAGTGCTGTGAAAAAAGCTGAGTATCTGAGAGAAGAGGTAAATAAGGTAAAGGGATTCAGATCTCTAGGTAGAGAGGTATTAGATGGTAAGGGAAGATTTTCATTTGACCCTACTAAGATTGCAATTACTGCAAGAGAGTTAGGACTTACTGGTTATCAGCTAGAGAGGATATTTGTGGATAAATACAATATCCAGCCTGAGCTGTCGGATTTTTATAATGTCCTTCTGGTGACTACATTTGGAGACACAGATGAAAGTATAGAAGCTGTAATAGCTGCAATTAAGGATATATCAGCAGAAACAAAGGGTATGGATGAGGTACCTCAGTTTAAGGATATCCCTGCTATACCAGAGATGGAGCAGATCCCAAGAGAAGCATTCTTCTCTGAAAAAACAAGAAAACGTATGGAAGATGCTATTGGCGATATCAGTGGAGAGTTTATTATGGCATATCCTCCTGGTATCCCTATCCTTTGCCCTGGGGAAAGAATTACTGAGGAAGTAATAGACTATATAGAGGACCTTAAAAGAGCCGGTCTTAGTGTTCAGGGCCTTGAGGACTCAAACCTTGAAAATATAAATATAATCAAGGAAGACGACGCTATCTACCTACATGTGGAAAAGATGCAAAACTTCCTTCTGGGAGTGCCGTTTAACCTTGGTGCTGCAGTTACAGGAACAGAGTTTTCCATAGATTACCTTTTCGGAGAGTATCCAGAGCTTAAAAACGTAATAGAAGTACTAGAGCCTGTAAGAGAAGAGGAAAATTTATTTGATAGAAAGATGAAGTTTGTAAATTCTGTAGTGGCAACATCAAAGGCACTAAAGGAAAGAGTAAGCGAGCTTGTTTCTGATGGTTTAAGACCAATAGTAATAGGTGGAGACCACTCAGTGTCCCTTGGAAGTATCTCAGGAGTTCTTGCAGAAAAAAATGCAGGAGTTATCTGGATAGATGCTCACGGAGATATGAATACATCTGAGACAAGTCCATCTGGAAATATCCATGGTATGATCTTAGCTGCCCTTATGGGGTATGGAGATGTTAAACTTACGAGACTAAACAAGGGTAAATTCCTTGATCCTAAGAAGGTTCTTCTGTTTGGTTCAAGAGATCTTGATGCAGGAGAGATTAAGTTTATAGAGGAGAAGGGAGTAAACCTCATTACCTATGAAGAGATAAGATCAATAGGATTAGAGGAAGCTATGGAAAAAGCTAAGGAGATGCTAGAAGTAGAGGAACTGCACATCAGTTTTGACCTTGATGTAGTAGATCCTGAAGATGCTCCGGGAGTAAGTGTTCCTGTAGCTGCTGGATTTAAAAAGGATGAGGTATTAGAGATATTCTCAGAACTTTTTGATCACTATAAAGTGTCTTCAGTAGACTTAGTAGAGCTAAACCCTCTTACAGACAGAGATGGGATGAGTGTAGACTTTGTAAAGGATATCATCGACTTTATCGATGGTATGGGGAATTAGTTTTCCTTAATAGAAACTATATAGACACAGGAGGTTCACCGTTTTGGTGGGCCTCTTTTTTGTTTTTTTAATACCTTTAATTAACATGTATCTTCTAGAGTTTTATCAATGTACTGAACAGGACACCAGGATATTTTATTAAATGATATTCTTATTTCATAACAAGGAAACAGGAAGAGAAATTATGAGGATACAGCAGGGAATATCCTATGAATGTATTTGAGTTTTACCTAAACTTCACAGTGTACCGAACAGGACAACGGAATATCTCACAGGATGATATCATTATTTTAAGATGAAAAACAGGAGGACAAAATTATGAACTTATTATCAAAAAACATAGGAACTAAAAAAGTAGTTGCAGGAATAGCACTGATTGTAGGAGTGGCATTTGCAGTATCAACTGGGGGGAATACAAATGAAAAAATTAGTGACGGGCAGTATCAGTTTGTAAGAACTACAGGGATAACAGAAGGGGGCTATCCACTGCCCCTTACAGGTGAGGTACTTACCAATGATCATATAGTAGTAAAGGATGAAGGTGCCTCTCTTAGAAACTACCCTGAGATCTATATACCAGGAACGGAACCTCTGGGAGAAGATGAGATGAGGATAGTATGTCTAGGATCAGGTAACCCTGCCATAAGGATAGGACAGGCTGCCACAGGATGGGCTGTGGAGCTTGGAAATGGAGAGAAATTCGTATTTGATATAGGAGGGGGAACTGTGGGGAACCTGTGGAGTCTGGGATCTTCACCGGCTGAGTGGGATAAGCTATTCATCAGCCACCTTCACTTAGATCATGTGGGAGGAATATTTGGAATGTTTGATGCTATGGGATGGTCTCGTAATGTACCACTGCAGGTATGGGGATCTTCTGGAGCCACAGAGGAAAACGGAACAGCAGCTTTTGTGGAAAATGTGCAAAACGCCTCTTCATGGCATGTGGAAAGTAAAACTGGTATTGCTCCCAGTGAGGGGATGACAATGGTAGCTCATGAGTTTGATTATACCGAGTTCACAGAAGGAAATCCTGATCTGTTAATCTATGACGAAAACGATGTGAAGGTCTATGCATATCCAGTTCTTCATACCATTGTAGGGTCAGTGGGATACAGACTAGAGTGGAACGGACTATCCATGTCCTTTAGTGGAGATACTGAACCAAGTACACTTGTGGCACAGCAGTCGGAGGGAGTAGATGTATTTATTCATGAATCCTTCATCAGTGCAGATGCCTTTGCAGAGAAAAACAATGTAAGTATGGAGATAGCAGAAAATGTAGTAGAGGGAGCTCATACGACTCCTGAAACACTGGGAATGCTCTTTGATATAGCCCAGCCAACTCTGGGGGTAGCTACACACTATTCTCTAGATGATGATCTGGTAGATCCATTCTTTGATGCGATAGAGACAACTTATGTGGGACCTGTGGCTATAGCCCAGGATATGATGGTAATCAATGTAACACCGGAGCAGATAGTAAGCCGTATGTCTATGCCTAATCACCTTAGCTGGCCGGAACCTGCCCCTGAAACAGAGGGAGAACATACAATAGAAGAACTGAGTGATCAGATCAGACCTGATTGGATAACGGAAACAAGAATATACAGGGATGAAATATAAATTGGTATTCATACTCTTTATAATTGCAGGAAATGGCCTAGGGAGCAGTGGGAAAAAGATGCTGAACCGACGGATTATGGGAAGTTGTTAGATACTCTGTGGAGATCTCTTTAATAAAGAGAGTCTCCGCTGGAATATCTTTGAACCAATCCAGTGTACTGAACAGGACAACGGGATTTTTTATAAGATGGTATTCTTATTTCATAATAAGAAAACAGGAGGAAAACTAATGAAGAAATTTTTAAGATTAATGGCTCTTTGTACTGTTATATCTGCTGCTGCAATGGGAGCTGATTATTCAGAAGGACTCAGAAGCAAGGACTATAAGTGGTCACAGATAAACATGTTTCATGTACAAAACCACGCAAATGCTTTTGGTGATACATACCATAATACCTACCTCCAGGTAGAGGGTGGGGGAAGGTCAGGATTTCTTAATCTTTATTACTTTGTAGATGTAAATAACTTTCTGGATTCCGGACAATCAGGTAAAAAAGATGATCACGGGGACTTTTTTTTAAAGATTGCTCCTAAATTTTCAATAGATGCCATGACTGGCAGGGACCTTTCCATAGGACCTGTTAAAGAGTGGTTTATCTCCACTCAATACAAGGGTTTCAATGATATGGAAACCTATTATGTAGGTTTTGGAGTAGACTGGGATGCCCCGTTCTTTGATAGTATTGCTTCCAATCTATATGCCACATACAGAAATACAAGCCTAGATAATGGCAGTGATGCAGACTGGGATTACTCAGGAATAGTCCTTGCCACTAACTGGTATACAGTGCTTACTACATTTGAAAACGGTGCCAACCTCAGTTATCAGGGATGGATGGATATCGGGTTTAATAATGACTACGCAGAGAGAAACGGAGGAACACACGATGAATTTCAGATGTACAATGGTTTCTACTATAACAAGGAAAACTACTCATTATCTTACTCTGTAAAACTGCATAATCATTTTTCATATAACAATACAGAGAACCACGATGCAGTGACACACTTCTTTGGAGTTCACTACAGGATGTAAAGGACAAGAAGAAACACAGTAAAAGGAGGATAACTAATGAAAATAATTATATTGATTACGCTGGTGGTAGTCATCACATCGTGCAGAAACACCAGGGAGAAGGTGTCGGATAAGGAGCCTGAAAATCCCCTTATATACAGGGAGTATATAGAGGAAGGGGGAGAGGAGTACCTGGAGGAGGAAAGAGAAAAGGAGGAGGGGAAGATATATTACAGAGACTATCATACTGAAGATTAAGTTTTATGGGTTTAAGCTGCAGTAGGGAGATGTTTTAGAAGAGAAGGAGCTCAAAAGCTAATAACCGTTAGAAAAAGGAGTATGTTTCTGAGAAAGTCAGAAAACATACTCCTTTTTATTGTTAAGGAAGTAAAGAATCATTTTTATAAAACTACCGGATAGACGAGCTCCTTGTAGTTACTAGGATGGCCATGTTCTAAGTTTCAGTAATTTCCTTCAAGGCTTCACGGTTGGTAATGGTAATGGTTTTACCATCCTTTTTAATAATCCCGTTATCTTCTAATTTTCCAATAGCTATATAGAGGTTACTTCTGCTGCACTTCATATACTCTGAAAACCGGCTAAAACTTTTTACAGTAAACTTTTCATCTTCAGAATATTTCAGAAGGACATAAGCTAAAAACTTTTCAACACTTTTATCGGACCGGTAGATAAGATCTTTAATTAAAGAAAAGGATGAGGTTGCCATATTCTCAAGGAGAAGAAGAAGAAAATCTCTGTCTTTAAGAAGTTCCAGACTTCTTTCTGGTGAAACCTTCAGGATCTCTGTCTTTTCCATGGCAAAAAAGAAAAAGTTTTCAATATCTTCCTCCTCAAGAAAAAACCCATATCCTCCCAAAATAGATTCCGGTTTTGAAAAAAGCTTGAGAGCTGCCCCGGACCCGGTGGCATTTTCATAGGCCAATACCAGTTTTCCTGTGGAAAGTATTCCAAAGGAGGATACAAGGTCGCAGAGGTAGAGGCACTCCTCCTCATCTAAGATAATCTTTTCATCTATATCTGTTTCTTTAAAGTGAAATTTTTTATCGGTCATTTTTACCACTCCCATGTGTAAAGGATGTTCATTAAAGTATAACCTTGTATTTGCAAGATTTCCATAATAAAGGAGGTTTTTATGTATTAAACAGGACAACGGAGTATTTCATAAAATGATATTCTTATTGTAGGATGAAAAATAAAAGGAGATGAAATTATTATGAGTATCAAAGGGATATCTGGATTAGATTTGAAAAATAACGGTTCATCTTTATCGTGGTTGTTTAAAGAGGATATGAGATCATATGAAATACTTTCATATGATCTTTTGACTCTCAAAGAAAGCTGCATCTACCTGGTGAAAAAAGGTAGTGTTATGGTGACCCTCTTTATGGAGGAAAGCCTGGAAATTAACATGGAATTTAAGCAGGGGGAGTGTATAGGTCATGCAGGC
>Ga0209272_10001615_pt1 | contig 13969 bp, 12 predicted proteins | sample tdDd002_FD_187125 | JGI IMG/M metagenome (GOLD analysis project Ga0209272, IMG submission 187125) | Marine sediment microbial communities from the Atlantic coast under amendment with organic carbon and nitrate - tdDd00.2 (SPAdes)... | ecosystem: Environmental > Aquatic > Marine > Coastal >... | reverse complement strand
ACCATCGTAGTGTGACTGACCAGCAGTACGGATAACCATGATATGGTCAGCGCCATGCCAAGCTGTCATACGCATACGACGGATATCATCTTCAAAACGGCCAGAAGCGATCTCGGTTGTGATAACTTCTTGAGGCTGAGGGTCAAGATTTTCAAAGTATTGAACAGCAGCAGGAATACCAATGCTATTTTCTAGAGGTTCAGCACATTCTCTGTAAGTATGTCCACCCATTTGTAGGTTTTCAACTTTCTTTCTCCATGTCCAACCACGTCTTCTTGGGCGGTAATTCTCAAGATTTTCAAGAATTTCAACAACGTCCATTTTTTCTGTAGGATTTAGTTTCTTAGTCATGATTATTTACCTCCCTTGAAAATTGATACGGCTTCATCCCAATGCTTGCCATCCATTAATTCTAGACCAGCAGTGCGAATATCCATATTCTTCTCTTTCGCGATGCGGTAAACAACATGACCTACACCTTTGCCAATTAGACCGTGATCGATTGCTTGATCAACTAGTGGCTTTGCTTCAAGACTTGAGAAACCCATACGTAGTAGAACAGAACGCTCTACCGATGGAGATGTATGTGTTTTAGCAAGGTCTAGCAGTGGATCTACAGCTTTACCAGCTAGGTCCCAGAAACGTGCCTTAAGCTCTTCGCTTGATAATTCCTCTAAATGCTTACGACGTACTGCGTAATCATCTTTTCTTTTCAAATAACCTTTCATCAATTCCCTCCGTTTTCTCACTCGAGCCCGGAATATTCACAAAATCTACATATGATTTGCAGCGTCTTTTGGTTTTCTCAATTCCTCCAAATTTATCCTCGTACCTTCCAGGTACGCGAAGAAATTGTAGAAATCAAGAAATTCTAAAATACTTGCACCTCATAAACACATTTTATGAATACTCCGGGCATGTGATGTACTTCACCCTTATACAGCACCAGTGTTTACATAATAATTTTATGTTGATGAATTAAGCTTTATATATTTTTTACTTTACAGTTGCACCCAGATCTTTAAGAGCAGCTTTTACGTATTCTGCATCTGTTCTTGTATCTTCTACTAAGAACTCAACATCAGCTTCTGTTAAATCTACACCTGGATTTTGCTTCACTGCATTTTTGATTAGTGATTTTCTGATTTTATCCATATCTAGATCATTGACCTTAATCAGACGTGGATGTTCTGGCATAATGATTGTTGTGCCTGGTACTTCCTCTTGAGGATTACCAAACTTAAGATCGATGCCATTGTCTCTTGCAAATGAAAGCTGCGGCTGGATATGTTTACCTGCGCCTGTGTACTCTGTCTCTTGAACGATGATGATTTGATCCTCATCCATTTCCTGAGCCATTGCAAATGCCGCTGCAAGTGAAACGTTTCCAGCAGGACCACGTTCCATACCTTCGATTTGTGCTAGAGCTTCCGTCATGTAGAAGACTTCACCCTGTTTCACTGTAACGTATCTGTCCATGTATCTTAAAGGACGAGCCGCTGAACGAGGTACATCAGAACGATCTGGCCATGTTGTAAATGGAATACCAAATCCAGTGTGACCTGTTGTAAATGACTTTCTATTAAATTGTTTGTCTGATGCCATGTGTAGACCGCTTAGATCAACAGATGCCGCAACAACTTCTACTCCATTTGCACCAGCTTTGTTTAGACCACGTGCAGTACCAGTTAAGTTACCACCACCAGCATTTGTACAAACAACAACATCTGGGTCGCGTCCAACCATTTCACGCATTTGAATAGCTAGTTCATAACCAAGTGTTTCAACACCAGCAATACCAAATGGCGTATAAAGCGATGCATTGAAGTAACCCGTTTCTTCAAGAGTTGTTAAGAATGTGTAGAATAGTTCAGGACCAACTGTCAGCTGAACCACTTCCGCGCCGTACGCCTCGCACTTTCTTGCTTTCTCTATGATTTCAGGTTGACCTTTTTGTTCCGAGTCATAACACTCTTGAACGATGATACACTTTAGACCATGAATTGCTGCTTGTGATGCAACAGCAGCACCGTAGTTACCTGAAGTGGCTGCGATAACACCTTTATAACCAAGCTTTTTTGCATGATATACAGAACATGCTGCACGTCTTGCTTTATAACTTCCAGATGGATTAGCCGCTTCATCTTTAACAAAGATACGAGCACCTTTGCCAGCTGGAGCAACTTTACGAGCAAGCGCCGTTAGATTTTTAAGTTCAAAGATCGGAGTATTACCTACGCCGCCTTCTTTTTGAATACGTTGTACTTCTTCAATTGTATAGCCTGTTTCCTTCATCATTTTTTCGTAGTCAAAACCAACACCATCGTTTTCGAAAGCATCGTAGTCAAGACCAACGGCTTTTTTCATAATTTCAGTTTTACGGGCCATAACCGCTGCATATGAATTATCTTTCATTAGTTTCACCTCCGAAGAGAATTTCACGGAGCTGAAGACCTATTTGTAGGAGCTCCGGCACACAGTTGCCAAAAGAGTGTGAGTAAGTTGGATACATTTCAACCAGCTCACCTTCTGCTATACGACCTGTTAATGTCTTTACTTGAACTGTCTCACCTAAGTCGGCTTCGTCGGCCTGCAGAAATCCTTTTGTCCAGATTTCCAGCGGAACGGCCTTTGTGTCGTCCGGTATTTGTGGTGCACGTTCTTCTGACGTTAGGACGATACCGTGTACACGAACCCAATCGCCTTTTCTGGCTGCTGCCATGTGAACACCTTCCTTCATATATAAGTAACTTCTTAAGTAATAAATCTATTCAATTTACTAGATAAGAAGCTTTGAGTTTCATTCCTAAAATTTATTGATGAATAACCTGTAAAATGACCTTTGAACGATTGGCATTCTCCGGTCATCTTACAAGTGTTTTATATTTTAATTACTTAATGAAAGATCTGAAGTCGCCCATGATTGCTCTTGGAAGCGGAAGATCGATCATAGTCTTAAGACCTGGATCAGCATTGATTACTAGAGGAATCATGTTTACGCACATTGCGATAGTACCAAGACCGCCTTCAATTTCTGGAGTCGTTTTAAGGTTAACTTCTGGAGTACCTTTAATAGTAACGTAATCGCCAGTGTAAGTGCCTTCCATTTCAGGCTCGATTTGTTGTGGGTGGATCATGTCGATTTTAACTTCGCCATCAACATAACCTTGACCAGTCATGTTAACACCAGCAACGTTACCAGCTGCAGCAAATCCGTAAGGAGATTTTCTGTCAACAGTTGTAACGATAGGCTTCATTTGTTGTTCGAACTTGTCAACTTTCCAGCCAATTGCGTCTGCGATCATACCAACAGACTCGTGGAAACCAACGTGACCTGCTAGAGTGTCTTCAGCAACACCTTTGTTGAATTCTTCAACAGTGATGCCAACACCTTGTTCTTCCATTACTGTAGGACCAAATGGAGACAATGAGTTAACACGCTTTGATTCAATGTGCTCTACGTCAACCATACAAGCTGTCATAACGCATACTAGTACATCCATGATGTGACCAGGGTTGATACCAGTACCTAGAATAGAAACGCCATTTTCTTTAGCGATCTTGTCTAGCTCAGCAGCTAGCTCTGGATTTTGTGCTTGTGGGTAAGCCATTTCTTCCGCAGTAGAAACAACATTAACCTTTTGCTCTAGACAGTATTTTAGTCTTGGGAATGCACTCTTTGTATAAGAATCAGTTGCACATAGTGCGATATCGCAGCAACCTTCAGTTAGAACTTCTTCAATATTAGGGTTGATGATAACTTCAGGAGCATCGCCTCTATCAACACCTAGTACTTCACGGTAGTCTTTACCAACGCGTGTGTCATGTCTGTCACATACGCCTACAATTTCAATGCCTTTCTTATTAAGAAGCATTTTTGCCATTCCACTACCCATTGCGCCGAAGCCCCAGATTACTACCTTTACATTTTCTTGTCTCATTTGAGAGCACCTCCAAGATTATTTGTTGTTATCAACAGTAATAAAACATTTTAAATTAGTCTCGTTCAATTAATCGAATTGACGAGTTTCTTTCTCGCTATAAGCCGCAAATATATATTGCAAGTATGATGCCACTTTTTAAATTCTTGAAATTAGTTGATTGTTTTTGAGTTTTCAACCTACTCATTAGCTATTACTTTTGCTAATCCGTTGTATTGCAATGCTTACAGCGGTTAAATCTGAGTTTTAGAATTAAAAGTCGTTCATTATTCGTATGTATATCGATACACAAAACAGTTTATATTCTGAATAATTATGAAAACGTTTCCTCATAAAACAAGCAAGTGCAAATTTTCTTGCTCTGCATGCGCAAAAATATTTGCACTTTCAATTCTATATTTATCTCTGTCAAAATGCCTAATAACCTCACTTCTTTTGCTTATATAGACAAACACTGGGATCATTTACGGACCAGATGCAAATATATTTGCTATTCCACCTCTAAAATTACGCCCCATTGAATTTATTCATGACTTTTTGCAAAATAATATAAATATTATCAGAAAAATCAAACATTTCATTGTATCAAATAGAAACTAATTGTCAGTTTTACTTATTTTTTTATGATTCTTATGATTAAAGCTCTTAAAATGGAATATTAATATAAATAGAAGAAAGGAGGCCAACATATGGCATTCGGTCAACTACATGCGAGCCAAGATGGCTCTATGACAAATCTATTTCTTACATTTAGATCAGAAGATGAGAAATTTGGACTATCCATTCATGAAGTCAGAGAGATTATTAGCTATCAAAAGATCACCAGAGTTCCAGAGCAACCTGAATTCATAAAAGGTATCATCAACCTAAGAGGGAATGTCATCCCTACTATTGATGTCAGAAATCGGTTTGGTCAAGACTTATGTGCATATAATGATCATACATGCATAATCATAGTCGATATGGCAGGTGTTAGTGCCGGACTTATTGTAGACGAAGTCCTTGAAGTATTAACACTTTCAATGAATGATATTTCTGAGTTGCCTCATGTTCACGTCGGTGAAGAAGGACGATACATATCAGGCGTCGGTAAAAGAAACAAAGAATTATTTATGCTGCTTGAGTGCAATCTATTATTTGACTCATCGCAGCTAAGTGCTGTTCAACAAGTTATAGATAATGCAAAATAAAATAAGGATTAAAAGGTGAACCATTACAATTCGCCTTTTAATCCTTTTTTGTATAGCTTAATATCTAATTATAATCTAAATATCATACTTTCTGAGTTTGTGTTGTAAGTTTTGTCTTGATAAACCCAGTTTTTCAGCTGTCTTTGTCACATTACCACCAAATTGCTTGTGATGATACTCTATAATATCTGACTCTAGCTTTCCTAAATACTCCGGTAAGCTATCTATATCATTATAATCAACCGAGTCGGACTTAATAGATCTTTGTACCAATAGTTCTTCAACATGATTTGGTAAATGCTCACGATTAATAACATGCTCATCACCGATCATATTCATTGCGCTCTCTATGAAATTCTGAAGTTCTCGAACATTCCCAGGCCAAGAATACATTTTAAACGCATCCATAATTTCTTGTGACAACATCCATACATCTTTGCCGAGCAGTTCATTGTAATGTCTAATAAAATGATCCGTTAATAAAGGTATATCATTCACACGTTCTCGCAAGGCCGGTATTTTTAGATTAATAACATTGATTCTGTAATATAAGTCTTTTCTAAACGATCCCTCTTGAACTAAAACACCAGGATCCTCATTTGAAGCTGCAATAATCCGAACATCTACGGGGATATCTTTCTGTCCCCCAATCCTTCTAATATAACTTTCTTGAAGCACTCGAAGAATCTTTGCTTGAAGCGGTAAGTTCATAGAATTGATCTCATCTAGAAACAATGTCCCACCATCTGCTTGTTCAAATAGTCCCGGTCTGTCTTGTGCACCAGTAAAACTACCTTTGGTCGTTCCAAAAAGTAGAGACTCAAGGAGTGTTTCAGGAATCGCTGCACAATTTTGAGCAATAAATGGTTTATCCACTCGGGGACTCATTTCATGTATACTCTGTGCAAATAATTCTTTACCTGTCCCTGTTTCACCAACGATCATGACACTAGAGATCGTTCCAGAGGCGCGTTGACCCATCTTTATCGCATTTAATACGACATCTTCACGTCCTACAATATTATCAAACGTGTAGAACTGCTTTCCGTTTCCAGTTTTTTTTCTCGGCTTGATAAGTTGCTGTCTAAGGGATATTATTTCCTCTGACATATTTGAAACTTCAGTCAAATCTTTTGCAATTTCAACGGCACCAATAAGATTTTCTCCACTATATACCGGATATGTCGTATTGCTTGTTCTGATTTTTTTTCCTTTTAAATTCAAGTACGTCTGATGTTCTTTAATGATTGGCGACTCATTTTCAAGTGCTGTCAGCAGTGTTGAATTCTCTTTTGTCCAATTAGGAAACACATCAAGCAAATGTCTGCCAACCACTTGGCCTTCATCTAGTCCTTCTATCTTTTCCATCGATTCGTTATAAATAAGTGTGACTCCATCTTTATCAACAATGTGTACACCTTCTTCTATCTCGTGTAATATGGCTTCAATGGCCTTTATCAGCAATTCATACTTCATTATTGGCCTCCCATTTACTATTCAAATCTCACTTCAATTTAATACCTACAACCACCGGTCTAATTTGAATTTTCTTTTAGAATCAAATTATGAACATGATCAAAATCATGTAAAACAAAATTATCACGGCCTGCGGCTTTGGCAAGATACAATGCACGATCAGCCAGTTCAATTATGAAACGTTTGTCTAATGTTTCGATATTTTTGCAGAATAGACCTCCTACACTTATTGTCAAATGCATAAGCTGCTCGTCAACCATATAGTCAATCCCAAGACTCTTAATCGTCTTATTGAGACGTTCGCCTATTTCTATTGCTTTATTATCGTCTACACTGTTAGCGATAAAAATGAATTCTTCACCACCAAACCTGCCCACAAATCCACTAAATTCTGCAGCAATATCATTGAGTGCCATTCCAATTGATTCTAGACAATGGTCTCCGAAAAGATGACCCATGCTATCATTGACCATTTTAAAATGATCAATATCCAACATATAAACAGCCAAGTTAATACCTTGATCCGACTGCTCAATGAGTAATGATAGTTCCTCAAACTTAGAGTCAATACGCCTTCTATTTGGAAGACCAGTAAGTGTATCATGCATCGCTTTATACGAAAGCTCAGCATTAGAGCTTTCTAATAATTTAATTTTTTCCTTCTCATTCTCAATTTCATGAGTCATAATCTTCGAAACCGGACTCTGAGCTGTATCAAAAGATAAATCCATACTCTCAAGTTTCAAAATTTTAAGCTTTAAAATCAAATTATTTGCATCTAATTTTTTCAGTAAATTATGGTATGTCTTGAAATGGAATAATGCACGTTCATGATCTCCCTTTTTTTCATAATGCTCATGAAGCATAAATTCTATATCGCTCAATTTGTGTTCTACTCTGGCCTCTAAGGCCATTTTCTGTGCCTTTAATAGATACTCGAGGGCTGCACAAGGCTCTATTTTAGAGTCTATCTTATACATTTCCATGAGTAAATCAAGTTTATAGTATTTATTGTCAATCAACTCTAAAGAGTTTAAAGCTGACTCAAAATAAGATCTCGCACGCTCAGTTTGTTCTCTTCTTAGGTACAGTCTCCCCATATTTAGGAAAAGCTCAGGAAAACTTGTAGAGTCCTCTGCTTCTAAAAAACAGACATAAGCTAAGTGAAAGCACTCTTCAGCATTTTCAAGGTCACCTTGGATCATAAAGATATCACCCTTATTTTGGGTGATCACACCGTAATGAAACCTCAATGAAAGTTCATTAGCGAGATCCGCAGAAGTATTATAAAGCTCCATTGCATCATTATAATTGCCCGCTTTTTTATGAACTTCACCCATATTGTTGAGTGTAGAAATCATCACTTTCTTATTATCACGTTTTTTCGCTACATTATAAGAGTCATTTAAGTGATATATGGCTCTTTCATATATACCATTGTAATAATACAAAATACCTATCAGATTATTGAGACGCATTAATCCGTAATCATCTTCTATTCGCATGAAAATAGAGAGTGCTTGCTCAGCACAATCGAGAGCCTCTTCATATTTTGACATCACTCGGTAACACAGTATTAAATGGATTAAAGCTTCACCTTCATTTTGCTCCATTTTATGTTCCCTAGAGATTCGTAAAGCTTCTAAACTAAGTTCACACCCACGTTCAGGATTTGTTCTATGTATTTCATTTGCCTCATTAAGCATTTTCTCGATTTTATCGCCCATTTTACTCATTCACATCACCAATACAATTATATATTTTTTTGTTAATAATTCCAATCGATTTCGTAATAATATTTAGTCCGTTACATCTAAAATATCTAAAACATCAAAAAAAAGTAAAGTCACTCTCATACCGCGGAGTTGTGCGAAAACCCCGGTACTTGAGTGACTCTACTTTTATGAAACTTTGCGATTAGCGGAGTTGTGCGAAAACCCCGATACTTGGGTGAATTTACTTTTATGAAACTTTGCGATTAGTGATTTTAATGACGTCTTCCTCTTGCACTGCTGGATCTTTACGTATCGCTTTGAACAATGAGAACATGCCAAAGACCATTACGATAGCAAATGGGAAGCCCGCAGCAATAGATGCTGTTTGGAGCATTTTTAGACCATTTGCACTAGAGAGCATAAGAACTAACGCCAGACCTGACTGAATCAGACCCCAAATGGTTTTGTTTAAATTCGAAGGATTCAAACTGCCATTTGATGTCATCATGCCAAGCACGTAAGTTGCTGAGTTCGCTGAAGTGATAAAGAATGTACACAGCAGCACAACTGCAACAGTTGATAATAGAGTACCCATCGGGTAATGACTCAAGACAACAAATAATGCTGTCGATGGGTTCTTTGATGCTTCTGCAGCAATTTCAACTCCTAGGTTGATACCTGTCGCCCCAAATACTGAGAACCACACGAAAGAAGCTAATGTTGGAGCCAGAAGTACACCAAATACAAACTCTTTGATTGTTCTACCGCGCGAAATACGTGCGATAAATGTACCTACGAAAGGTGCCCAAGCAATCCACCATGCCCAGTAGAATACAGTCCAGCCACTTGTCCAATTGCTATCACCAAATGGATCAACAAAGAAGCTGTCGCCTACAAGGGTTTGTAGATAATCACCAAGACCATTCGTAAATGTGTTTAGGATCAGTAGCGTCGGACCAATAATCAATGTTGCAAGCAGTAAAACAGCTGCTATTACAACATTTAAATCCGACATTGTTTTAATCCCTTTATCAATGCCCATTACAGCCGTTAGGATGTAGATGACAGTAATTATTCCAACGATTGCTAGAATAACAGTGTTGTTTTCTGGTAAGCCATAGAGCATGTTTAGACCAGAGTTGATCTGGTATGCACCAAGACCCAGTGATGTTGCCATACCTGCAACCGTTGCAAATACAGCTAGAATATCAACTGTTTTCCCGATTGGACCAGCGATTCTTTCCTCACCTAGCAGCGGAATGAAAATACTACTGATAAGACCAGGCTTGTCCTTACGGAATTGCATATATGCTAGAGCTAATGCTAGAACAGAGTATCCTGCCCATGGATGTAATCCCCAATGGAAGAAAGACTTACGGATCGCAAACTCGGCAGCTTCTCTAGAACCAGCTTCAACGTACATCGGGTTTGCAAAGTGACTAAGAGGCTCAGCTGCACCCCAGAACACAAGACCAATGCCCATGCCTGCAGAGAACAGCATTGCAAACCATGACGTCAGAGAATAATCCGGTACTGAGTCATCTTTTCCAAGCTTGATTTTTCCATACTTGCTAAATGCAATCCAAACAGAGAATGCAACAAACGAGCTCATAGCTAGCAGATATAACCAGCCAAAGTTACCCGATAGGAACGCGTACGCTCCATTCGCAGCAGCTTCGAAGCTAGATGGTCCAAATAGTCCCCATGCTACGATTACTGCAAGAACAATTAAAGATACAATATACACTTGATTTTTCTTCAAAATTTATCCCCCTAGCACCGTATCATTTCGATTGGTGACTATATTTTTACTTTGAACACTGTTTGCTCTTCAACATTTGTTTCAAGAGCGTCTAGTGCTACACCAACTCTGTGGTGTCTTAGCTTCCATTGTGCTTCCTTAGAAGTTGAAGGATCGCCAAGTGGGTATGGAATAGAAATCGTAGGAACAATTTTGTTAGCACCTACAGTTGTAGCAACTGGAACAAGGTTACACATTTGTACTACAGGGAAACCAGCTCTTTCGAACTCTTTAACCATCGTTGCACCGCAACGAGTACAAGTGCCTCATGTAGATGTCATGATTAATCCAGTAACTTCAGCTTCTTTTAACTGAACAATCATTTCAATTGCCATTCTAGATGCTTCAGCTTCAGTAGTACCAGTACCTACTGTTGAGTAGAAGAATTCGTGAAGAGAACCGATACGGCCTTCCTTTTCGAACTCACGCATTGAATCAATTGGTACGATTACATTCGGATCAGCGTCTGCAGCAGCAGGGTCGAAACCAGCATGAATCGTTTTGAACACGCCACCTTCAAGTCTTGCCATAGCAGTAACGTCATATCTACCCCAGCGAGTCGCTGATGCAGATTGAATTCTATCAGGATTAGCAACTGGTACAATACCGCCAGTTGTTACAATAGCAATCTTAGCTGACTTCATGTCTGCAATTGGCTCAGCAATATCAACACGGTCAACCTTTGGAATTGGAAGCTCTGACACATAGTCTTCGCCTGCAAGTTTCTTAAGAAGCATATCCATTGCACGCTTTGAAGCAGGCATTGCATCTTCTCTCCAGATTTGGTGACGGATACCACGTGGGTAGAATCCTTCAACTTCTGCAAGTAGGTTCTTATCACCTTTAAGGATCTTATCACCTAGTACAGCCATTTTCTTAGTGTCTTTTCTCATTGCAGCAGCACTCTTGCCACCTGGGAAGATGTATAGATCTTTTTTGAACATCTCAACGCCAGGGTTCTCAATATGCATACTACTAATTGCTTCAACATCAAACTTAGCTTTTACAGCCTTGCTGATAACACCACAAGCATTGCCGTAACGACCAGCTTGGAATGCAGGACCAGCAAAGAAGATGTCAAATTCTTTATCTTCTAGGAAACCTAAAATTGTTTTTACAGCTTCTTCTTCATTAGAACCCATGAAGTTGTCACCGCAGATAATTGTATGAGTTACTTCTGCACCTTCAAGTGCAGCATTTAGTGCTAGAGCAGGACCAACAAGACCTTCTCTGATTTCTGGCTTGTGATCAGCCAGCTCTTCGCCGCCAATTCCAGCAAAGAATTGGTTAATGTATAGAATTGCTTTTTTCATTACTCAAATCCTCCCTTTACTAGAATTCCTTCATTTGCTTTGTAGACCAACCGCAAACTCTGTCGCCACAGAACATAGAGTTATTTTCCATGATGATTGAGCCGTCTTCTTTAACAGATGCGCCTAGGACTTCGTCGCCTTCCCATCCGCCAGATAGACCATGCTTAGCAAGTGCTTCAAGATTACCAACTACAGTTTTCATCGCTGGTAGCTCAACTAGCTCAGAAACGTTACCACAGCTTACAATCGCATTTGCTTTAATATCTAGTGTTACTAGAGGCTGTGATTGACCATCACGACCCGTACATTCGTTAGTCATACCTACTGTTTTTACACCAGCATCTTCAAGAGCTACGAAACAAGCAATGAAGTCAGCATCAGGGTTACCGTAGCCTTCTTCTGCAAGAATCGCACCGTCAGCACCAAGTGACTTAGCCATTTGTGCAACGAATTGAGCCGATCTATTCTTCTGCTCAAGAGATACGTTTAGGTTAGACATGATTACGCCAAGGAAGTTCACTGACTCACCATGTGCAGCGTATAGATCTTTGATTGTTGGGTTGTTCATGAAGTCATATGTTGACCACTTAGATGAACAAGGCATGAATGATCCAGAGATCATTGCGCCATCAAGAATTTCGTTTGGATGCATGAATGTTGGTACAACATGGTTCATGTCCCATCCGTAAACTAGATCGTTGTATCCCATTTCTTCCATCTGTGACTGAGGCTGCATAACGTATACCACTGATGGTAGTTCGTTAACTTCAGCAGATCTCTTTGTTACAGGTGGTAGTTCAAATATCTCTTTGTCTTCTGTAGTTTGCTCTTTAACAGTAGCACCTAAGTACTCTGACAATCTATGAGCGCCCCATCTAAGAGCTTTATTTTTCTTTTGCTGTTCGTGATGTTCGAACTCTTCGTCAGTATCACCAACTAGACAAATATTTATTGTTTCAGAGAATAGCGTGTATTTAGCACCTTCGCCACTCATATCAATAAGTCCGTCTCCAAAACTACCGTAAGTCATACCTACAGCTAGTACACTACAACCCTTAAGGGCGTGAGTTGTACCATTACCTACAGCAGCAACTTCACCAGTTACACCTGGGAAAACGCTTGCATCCGAGCCCACACGAGTTCTCGGTTCGATAGCTTCTTTAACTGGACAAATTCTGATTTCGTCCCCTGGTTTTGCAATCACTAGATCAACATTTGTAAAATGTTCATCCTCTCTAATGAAATCGATTGCTTCTTGCTTGTTAATAGTTAATACACCATTTTCAAATTTGGTCACATCTCCGAAAACAGCATCCTTAACGTGGAAATTACCTATTTCCAATCGCATCTCGTTGCCTCCCATTAATTAATATTCTATTTTTTTTTTCAATAAGTCATGTGCGACTCATTTCAAAACTTGATATAAGTATAACATAATTTTCACACAATACAATCATGATTATAAAATAATCGTGATTGTATGACATTTTTTTGACAGACTCCCGTTTTTGCAAACCTTGTGATATACTGTAATTGCAATAATAGGAGGGCGTATACCATGAAAAGAGATATCAAAAAAAATCGCATCAAAAAATATTTTATTGATGCATGTCATCAAATAATATCCACAGAAGGCGTTGATGCAGTTACCATTCGGAAAGTTGCAGACCTAGCTGGATACAATAGTGCAACACTCTATAACTACTTCGAAAACTTAGATCATCTACTACTCTATGCATCATGTAAATACTTGAAGGGCTATTTATTAAAGCTTAAGACTACAGAACTTCCTGAAGACAGTGAGGAAAGATACTTCTTAATCTGGAGACTCTTTTCAGAAGAAGCATTTATGAATGCTGAGTTTTACTACACCATGTTCTTTAAGTTCTACTATCGTAATTTTAACGATGCTATAAAGGATTACTTTGACCTTTACCCAGAGGAACTTGAAGGTTTGTCTGATTCTCTAATTCCAATGCTCGTTGAGAGTAAGCTCTGGCAGCGTGATTTCGAGAATCTTAAAGTGTGTGTAGAGGATGGTTATATTAAAGAAGAAGACGTTCTCGTTATCAATGATATGTTGGTTCTTATTTTTCAAGCTATGATTATTCATGCCAGTGAATCAGAAGAACTAGATATCGACGCACAAGTCGAAAAGATCATGAATTATGTGAGACGCATATTTAATGCGCATAAAATTTAAATGATGCATACAAAAAGCGACTGAGCTTATCAGTCGCTTTTTCTTATTTTTGAATGTATTTTGTCATATCGCATCGCTTACCAGCCGGGCTGGGAATACTTTATAACACTTTACCGGAATCAGTAATATCAAAGAGTACTTTTGGAAATGGTTCGAAAATAGTTTGTTCTAATAGATAATACTCTTCAAATCTTATCGCCCATGACTTAAGTATCGCAAGTGGCACAGAGTATGGAAGTTTCTTTTGTCTATATAATTCCAATGTCTCAATGAAGTAATCATTCTCTTCATAACTTAACTCATCTTTAAAATACCCAAACATATGAGATA
>Ga0209272_10001609_pt1 | contig 14013 bp, 17 predicted proteins | sample tdDd002_FD_187125 | JGI IMG/M metagenome (GOLD analysis project Ga0209272, IMG submission 187125) | Marine sediment microbial communities from the Atlantic coast under amendment with organic carbon and nitrate - tdDd00.2 (SPAdes)... | ecosystem: Environmental > Aquatic > Marine > Coastal >... | reverse complement strand
GCCTTAACAAACGCACGTCTTGTCATTTTCATGAATCATCCTCAGATTGCGAATCAAAGTGTTCAATTTGGTGATACACTAAAAAAGTTATTAAAACATGTTCTAAGTTATTGATTTTATCGATGGTGTCCGTCACGTAACCCTGATTAGCTGTCTCCAGAACTACAATGATTTTCCCCTCTTCACTTTCGCCGTGAATCTCGGTATTTGGCAATTCAAGTATTTGAGCTTTTACCACATCTAGATATTCAGGTTTAACATGAACAACCAGGCTCGAAATGTGTACTTCCTCTTGTGCCATAAGCTATTTCTCTTCTAATTCTGTCGTGAGCATACTGATGGCTGAAGCCGGGCAAACAGACAAGCAAGCCCCACAACCATTACATACGTCCGTATCAAGCTCAGGTAGTGCGACACCACCCACTTGTAGCTTGAACCGAATCGCCTGTACCTCGCACATATCTCCGCAACTTCTGCATTCAATTTTGTTCTGAGCCAAGCAGCTGGCATTGATTTGCGCTTTTATATCCCAAGGTTGCTCCGTAGTAGGGCGGAACAGCATTTCAGGACATACTTCGGCACAACGGGTACAGAAAGTACATTCACCGTGTGTAAAGTCGACGGTAGGAAAACCGCCATCGCCTTTGACAATAATCTGTGTTTCACATGCACTGATACACTTGTTACAGCGGGTACAGCTATCGACAAATGTATCTTCGTCAACAACCCAGGGCATTCGCTGTAATGCTGGTGTGCGACGCCGAGAGAGTAGATTTCGGCGAGTACGGTCAAACATTCGCTTACCTTTCGTAAAGTAATATGAATAAAATACACATTACGGGTTGTTGTTGATGCGTAGACATGGTCTTAAACACTTAAAAGCTGTTCATAACCCGTCATCTTTTTACACGGTAAGTGTAAATCCCGTAATAAATGCTTAAATACCCAGTTAGGGCTAATTAGGGGGTAAAATTGTTTTGGATCAAGAAACAGAAATGACAACCCTCACAATATTGTCTACGACCATTACAACTATAGTTCAATTAATAGCCTAACCAATTGATTTACAGTCAGCTGTAATCGTTAATAAAAAGAAAGGATTTTCAGTGCAAAATCGGCCGCTCAAGCCCGTTACGACAACTATTGCCCGCGCTATGCTGGCAATCCTGCTGCTATCAGTTACCACGACCAGCTTCGCACTGTTGACACTGGCATCCAGCCTCAACGATGCAGAAGCCGTAAACGTATCCGGATCCCTACGAATGCAGAGCTACCGTCTGGCCTATGATATCCAGACCAGCTCCACTCAGCTTTCTGAACACCTCGACCAATTCGAACAATCTCTTTTCTCACCATCTATGGCAGCTTTGGAGCACTGGACTGTACCCACTGATATCAAGGTCCACTACTACAATCTCATCGGCCAGTGGGAAAACCTACATCCGCTACTCGATAATGGTGAAAAACAGCTTTTTCTCGACGAAGTTGCCAATTTTGTCGACAGAATCGATAAGTTTGTATTTGAACTTCAGGAGTTTTCCGTCATTAAGCTTCAGGTGCTTTCAATCGCAGGGGGGATAGGGCTAAGCTTGATCCTGATTGTAGCCCTTTTCACAATCCACTTTACCCAGCGAAAGATTGTCTCTCCGCTTAACCAACTTGTAGCGGCCAGCGAACAGGTACAAAGCGGTCACTTTGATGTCAGCCTGGATGTACAAAGCGATAACGAACTCGGCACCCTGGCCGGAACGTTTTCTAAAATGGCTTCAGAGCTCGGCAAGCTTTATCGGGATTTAGAAAAATCAGTAGACGAGAAAACCCGCCGCCTGCGCCACGCCAACGAATCATTGCAGGTACTTTACAACTGCTCTCAGGAGCTTTCGGTAAGCCGCCTGTCATCACAGAATTTTTCGGCCATGCTCGATACCCTAATTGAAATAGAAGGCTTAACTGCAACCAAGCTGGTTATTGACGAAAACAACGGCGTAAACACCGAAATCATCACTGGCACACCGTCTGAAAAACAACAATGGCACTACCAAGATTTGGAACTTGACGGCCAGGTTCTCGGCCAGCTTTGGTGGCAGTACACCCTGCCCTGCCCTGACAAAAACCTGATCGACAATATTGCCCGTACACTGGGACGGGGGATCTATTACAATCGAGCGCAAAAGCAAGCAGAGCAGTTATTGCTGATGGAAGAGCGGGCTACCATTGCCCGTGAGCTTCACGACTCACTGGCACAATCGTTGTCATATCTTAAAATTCAGATGACGTTGTTGAAAAGACAACTCGGCAAGAACGAGACTGAGAGTGCCATGCAGATTATTACGGATATCGATAGTGGCCTGTCGGGTGCCTATACTCAGCTACGGGAGTTACTCAGTACGTTCAGGCTGACAATCAAAGAAGCCAATTTTGGCGAAGCTCTCGTTGAAATGTTAAAGCCTCTTGATGAGCAAACCGATGCTATGCTCATCATAGATAACCATTTATCATCATTAAATTTAGATGCTCACCACCAGGTCCATTTATTGCAGCTGATCAGGGAAGCCGTACTCAATGCGATCAAACATGCAGAAGCTGACGAGATTATTGTTTCCTGTAATCAGGACGGCGATCAAGTTAACATCAAGATCAACGACGATGGAGAAGGGTTTGACCCTGCCAACGAAAAACTCAATCACTATGGTCTGGCAATCATGACAGAACGGGCATCACGCCTGAATGGTGAACTGAAGATTAATACCACCCAAGGCTCTGGCTGTGAAGTCGCCTTAAGCTTTTCGCTTGAGTCTTAAGGATTATAACTATGACATGTTGGAAGATAATGATTGTGGACGATCACCCGTTAATGCGCCGGGGGATCTGCCAGTTACTTAGTTTTGAACCAGATTTTGAAATTGTGGGTGAAGCCAGCAACGGGGCCGATGCTGTATTGCTCGCCAGCGAGCAAGAACCAGACCTTATTCTGCTCGATCTCAATATGAAAGGGATGTCCGGACTCGATACGCTTAATGCCATGCGCGCCGAAGGGATCCAGTCCAGCATTGTGGTTCTCACTGTTTCTGATAGTCGTGCAGATGTCAAAGCACTGATCCAGGCCGGTGCCGATGGCTACCTGCTCAAAGATACCGAACCGGAGCAACTGATTGAGCTGCTAAAGCAGGCCCTCTGCGGTGGAAAGGCCTATAGTGACTTGGTTCGAGAATACCTTACTGATAATTCAGAACAAGATTCTTTGCTGAACTCACTAACTGATCGGGAAATGCAAATTCTGAAAGAAGTTGCCAAGGGCTATCGCAACAAGCAGATTGCCGATTCACTATTTATCTCGGAAGCGACAGTCAAAGTACACATGAAGAGCCTACTGAAGAAACTTCAGGTGAAATCGCGTACAGCCGCGACTGTTCTGTATCTTGAATATCAAGGCCAGTAATGAAGAACAAAGCCTTAATTGGATGCTGTATGTTGATACTTGTTGGCTGCGAAACAACGCAGTTGCATAGCGACAGTAACAGCGTTCGAATTCGCTGGGATGCTGCTGAGCAGCTAGAGGGCTGTAGCGATAAAGGCACCATTATCGGATCAGAGGGAAGCTGGTATTCATTTTGGCTTATCAGCAACAGAGCATTAACTGACGGCGCTTTGAACGACATAAAAAACCAAGCCGCCCAGCGTGGCGCCAATACCGTAGATCTCTATAGTCCGCAGAATTTCGGCACCTCGGTCACGCTACTGGGCAATGCCTATGATTGCCCGTAACGACGGCCAGCCGTTCCAGATATTGAGCTGAAAATTCAACAGAAAAATAAACCGCAATCATGCGGTTTATTTTTAACAGGATACGGATGTGATGATGTCCTGTTCTCGCGATTCAACCCACTGCAAGTCAAACGGTCCCCAATCACTTAATTGGTAATAACCATCATTATGGCGCTTGCCATCCTGTACAAATGCCAATTCAATGCCAAAACCCGGCAGGGCTTTTAATACATCCTGAATAGTACGACGCGGCCAGCCTGTAATTTCAATAAGTTTAGGAACATTAGGGCGTTCAAGCTGTTCAACAAGAAGCGCTAAATAAAGACGACGGGCAAAAACCGGATTCAATTCCATTGAGACCTCCATAATTCTGAGGCTTTATTATTCCGTCTTTGACGAATTGGATGTTGAGTTTGATCAAGGTGCAATTAGATTTATGGGCACCACAAGTACGATTCAGTGACCGACATCTCAATTCCTTGGTTAATCTCGCTATAAAACGGCACCTTTGATTTTCTAACAAACTTTTTATTATCAACAAGTTGTAACAAATTTGTTCCTAGTAAGTTCAATTCATCCCAAACAGAACAGGAACAACAAAGGCGTCAGAAATGTCTCTCTCTCTCACTAGAAGGAATATCCAGCTGATACCATAAAGATAACCGCAGCTAATACCATTGCGAAGCCAGAGTAATCTCGCTATAAAGGAAGGCTAATTCGAAAATAAAACTAAGTCAGCAACACTATGAGTACAATTACATACGGCATTAAAAACTGCGACACCATCAAAAAAATGAAAAAGTGGCTGGACGCAGAAAACATAGAATACCGCTTCCACGACTATCGTGTAGACGGCCTGGATCAAGCCATGCTAGAAACGTTTGAAGCTCAGCTAGGCTGGGAAGCAATGGTCAATAAACGTGGTACCACTTACCGCCAGCTCAATGACGATCAGAAAGCCAACCTGAACCGTGAGACGGCGATTGCCTTGATGCTGGAGTTCCCGGCAATGATCAAGCGCCCGCTGCTAGTACACAATGAATCCTACCACCTAGGTTTCAAGCCCGCTCAGTACCAAGATATTTTCCACTCTTCTCTTGCAGATAAATAGTTAAGGATACAAGGATGTCAGATAGCCCGGTTATCGCCCTGGCGAAAGATTTTATCAGCCGAATTTCGGTAACCCCGGAAGATGCAGGCTGCCAGGATGTGATGATTGCACGTCTTGAAAAGCTCGGCTTCAAGATTGAAAGCATGATCTTTGAAGATACCACCAACCTGTGGGCGCGACGGGGCACGGAAGCGCCACTGTTCGTCTTTGCCGGGCATACTGATGTCGTGCCTGCCGGGCCATCAGAGCTCTGGCATACTCCGCCTTTCGAGCCGACCATCATTGATGGCTACCTTCACGGCCGTGGCGCTGCCGATATGAAAGGCTCACTGGCTTGTTTCATTGTCGCGCTTGAGCGCTTTTTGGCTGACAATCCGGATCACAAAGGCTCGATTGCCCTGCTTATTACCTCCGATGAGGAAGGGCCGTTTATTAACGGGACAACTCGGGTGATTGACACCCTGGAAGCCCGTAACGAAAAAATTGACATGTGCATTGTCGGCGAGCCCTCCAGTACTCACGCGGTGGGTGACGTGGTCAAAAACGGTCGCCGCGGCTCGATCACCGGCGATGTTACGCTCAAAGGTATCCAGGGCCATGTTGCCTATCCGCACCTTGCCGATAATCCGGTCCACCGTGCTATGCCGGCACTGGCAGAACTGGCGGCAACAACCTGGGATAACGGTAACGCCTACTTCCCGCCTACCAGCTTCCAGATCGCCAACCTGCATGCTGGAACCGGGGCGTCAAATGTCATTCCTGGGGAGTTTCACGTCCAGTTCAACTTCCGTTTCAGTACCGAGCTCACGGCAGACTGCATCAAACGTAAGGTGCATTCGGTCCTCGATGCCCATGGATTGGATTATGACCTGAAGTGGACCTTCAGTGGTCACCCGTTCCTAACCGATCATGGCACCTTGCTTGACGCTGTCGTCGAAGCCATTGAGGAAGTCAACCACAAGAAACCGGAACTACTCACCACCGGTGGTACTTCAGACGGACGTTTCATTGCCCGTACCGGGGCCCAGGTTATTGAACTTGGTCCGTGCAATGCCACCATCCATAAAGTGAATGAGTGTGTAAAAGTCGCCGATCTTGAGAAGCTGACCGACATGTACCAAAAAGTATTGGAAAAAGCGCTTTAATGTCTCACTCACCTTCAGCCCGGCCGCTCAGCGCCGGGCAACTTACCGGACAAGCCGACACTCACCTGGTCAGCCACCAGCAACACTTGCTGCACCGGGACATGCAACCATCATTTATACAATTGCAACAAGCCGCCGCCCTAGCCGGATTTGACTTGCAAATAGCCAGTGCCTTTCGTCCTTTCGAGCGCCAGCTACTGATCTGGAACAACAAGTTCAGCGGCTCTCGTCCGTTACTGGATAGCAACAGCCAGCCCATTGATGCCAGCCAGCTCTCGGAGCTAGAAAAAATCCATGCCATCATGCGCTGGTCGGCGCTGCCCGGAGCCAGTAGGCACCACTGGGGAACCGATGTCGATGTCTATGCTGCTAATTGTCTGCCCAATGGAACCAGCCTTCAGTTGGAGCCATGGGAATATGCCACTGGCGGCCATCAGGCAGGGTTCAGTGTCTGGCTCAACGAGCACATGAATCAATTTGGCTTCTACCTACCCTATGCCGAGGACAGAAACGGGGTTGCCGTCGAGCCCTGGCACATAAGCTACTACCCCGTTAGCCGACACTTGCTGCAACAGCTGACGCCAAAATTGCTTTACCACACACTTAACGCAAACCAAATCGCTGGAAAGTCGCAGATTTTGGCAAACCTTGGTAATCTTTATAGTAAGTACATAGAGAATATCTGTGAGGTCTAAATGGTGGAATGGCTACTCAACCCCTGGGTTATCAGCATCATCATCGTCAGCGTAATTGTCAGCAACATTGCGGCCTTGAAATATACGGCGAATATGAAGTTTGGTTACCGCGACAAAATCAAATACCTGCATGAAAAGCAAAAGCGCGAAGAAGCGCTGAAGGAAGAAGAGAAAAAAGACAAGCAAGCATGAAGCTAGGCAGGTAAAAGATAAAGAAGCTAAGCTGAGCAAAGAAAGCTCTTCCCACTTTTAAAGAGTGAGGCCGGGAGGGAGCTCGCGCTCCCCCACCCTAGCCCTGCCCTTAAAAACGGGATGGGACAAATTACTAAGAGCGAATCAGGTAGTCAGCAACACCCACCCACTTATAACTGGTCAACTCTTCTAGCCCCATCGGGCCACGAGCGTGCAGCTTCTGAGTCGACACAGCCACCTCGGCACCAAGACCAAATTGCGCCCCGTCAGTAAAGCGCGTCGAGGCATTGACGTAAACAGCGGCTGAGCCTGCCGCATTGACAAAACGTTCAGCCGAACGAATATCATTGGTCAGGATCGCATCGGAGTGGCTGGCATTGTGCTTGCGCATATGGGCGATGGCCTCATCGACATCTTTAACCACCTTCACTCCGAGGGTGAAACTCAGCCATTCAGTATCGAAGTCACCATCGACCACTTTACGAAGATCTGCCGCTTTGCCTTCCAACAGCGCATAACTGGTTCCGTCTGCCACCAACGCGACCTTGCTCTGATTCATGCGCTCAGCCAGGCGAGGCAGGAACGCTTCGGCAACATCTTCACTGACTAATAGCGTATCCAGCGCATTACAGGCTGACGGGCGCTGAACCTTCGCGTTTTCCACCACATCCAGTGCGCGCGCCAAATCTGCCGTTTGGTCGACATAGATATGGCTGATCCCGAAGCCGCCAATAATGACAGGGATCGTGCTATTTTCCTTGCACATCTTATGCAAGCCAGCACCACCGCGAGGAATAATCATATCGACATACTGATCCAGCTTAAGCAACTGTGAAACCAGCTCTCGATCCGGCTTGTCAATGTACTGTACCGAGGCCGCCGGCAAACCGGCTTTCTCCAAAGCAACCTGAATCACTTTCACCAGCTCCATATTGGAGTGGAACGTTTCACGGCCACCACGCAAAATACTGGCATTACCGGTTTTCAGACACAAAGCAGCAATATCGATGGTCACGTTCGGACGCGCTTCATAAATAACACCGACTACACCCAGAGGGACACGGCGGCGACTGAGGCGCATACCGTTTTCCAGTACCTTGCTATCCAGCTCGGAGCCAACCGGATCATTCAGGCTGATAACATTACGCACATCACTGGCAATACCGGCTAGGCGTTCTTTATTGAGCAGCAGGCGATCGACCAAAGCATCCGACATGCCCGATTCGCGTGCAGCCGCAATATCTTTGGCATTCGCCGCCAGTATCACATCACAATTGGCTTCCAGTTCATCGGCAATAATTGCCAGAGCCTGATTTTTCTGCTTTGTCGCTGCAGTAGCAAGTTCGAAAGCCGCCTGTTGAGCAGCTTTACCCATAATTTCAAGATTCACACTCTTCCCCTATCATCAAAATATTTTCAGTACGTCACCGAGTACGTGATCAGATAACGACCAGATCATCACGGTGCACGGCAACCGGACCGTATTCGTAGCCCAGGACCTGATAAATATCCTGACTGTGTTTTCCGGCAATCTTTGCCATATCTTTGCTTGAGTAACGGCAGATACCACGAGCCAACAAAGCCCCTTTGGTATTAAAAATTCGGGTCACTTCTCCGCGTTCAAACTGCCCCTTCACTTCGGTGATCCCCTTTGCCAGCAGACTACTCCCACGCTGTTGTACCGCAATCGCTGCACCGTCATCGATCACGATATCGCCTGCAGGTGGAGGTCCGGCCAAAATCCAACGCTTACGGCTCTCCAATGGTGACTCCAGCGGTAGAAAACGAGTGCCAACCGACTCCCCTTTAACCAGATCATCAATCACACCAGGTCGACTACCAGCAGCAATAATTACTTCGATACCCGCCCGGCGAGCCACATCAGCAGCTTGTAGCTTGGTTGCCATACCACCGGTACCCAAACCGCCCACACTGCCACCTGCCAACTTGTGCAGAGTTTCATCGATAGTATGGACTTCGCGGATCAGTTCTGCATCGGGGTTATTGCGAGGGTCGGCGGTAAACAGACCAGGCTGATCGGTCAGAAGCAACAACTTATCGGCACTCGCCAAAATGCCGACCAGTGCTGATAGGTTGTCGTTGTCGCCAACTTTGATTTCAGTGGTAGCTACTGCATCATTTTCATTAACAACAGGAATGATGCCGTTGTCCAGCAACGCCACAATCATATCGCGGGCATTGAGATAACGTTCACGATCATCAAGATCAGCGCGAGTCAGCAACATTTGGCCGACATGCAGACCATAGATACCAAACAAACGCTCCCATTCCTGAATCAAACGGCTTTGACCAACTGCGGCCAAGAGCTGCTTGCTCGCCATCGTTTTGGGTAGCTCGGGGTAACCTAAATGCTCGCGGCCTGCGGCTATCGCACCAGACGTCACCATGATGACCTTATGCCCCTGACGACGCAGTGATGCGCACTGACGAACCAGCTCCACCATATGGGCCCGATCCAACTGTAGCGTACCACCGGTTAACACACTGGTGCCCAGCTTGATGACTATTGTCTGCCGAGCGGGGGAAGATTGTCTAACCGCCTGGGTCTCTGAAGAAGAGTGAGCACCCACGAGGTTCTGCTCTGTAGCGTTTGAATGTTTAGTATCTGCCATTGGGATTAAACAATTGTGATGAATAAATTTATATTCAGATGTTTTATCAATCCGCTTGCTAGATCACAAGAAAAATGCGCTATAAAAGCGCATTAATCTTTCATCTGACTGCAGATAATATATTCGGAGCAAGATCAGGCAACCGTTCCCAGCTCGGCTTCCTCAAGATCACTGGCAGCAGTTACTGTCAGTTTGAACTCATCTTGCAGCAAACTGGTCAATTTCGGATAAAAGTCGTCCAACGTCTGGATCACTGCTTTCTCATGCTTGGCCGGGACACTGTCTTTGAGCCAGTCACCGTTACTATCAAAACGGCCAAAATGATACCGATATTCAAAACCGGTATTTGTTACGGTCAAGATCAGCCACCACCCCCAGAACTCGCGTTCTTCTGGCTCTTTCTTCGCGCTGATACAGCTTGCCAGACAATCAAAAAAGAAATGGCCTTCTGACGACTGCTGCTGGCGCAGGTAGGGCCCCAGCGCGGTTAGTTTCGTCATCAGACGCCCATGAGGCGGAAATGTTGTTGTAGTCGTCATAGCGTATCTCCATCCATAGTAATAGCACAATAACAGCAACCATCGGGTGCCAGACAGAGCGCTAAGACTCGACCTCTGCCTAGCCTCTCTATCTCTCGTCATTCCATTTAAGCCATAAAGCCAAGATATAGCAACATTTTATTTACATCCCCGAGACTTAAACAACATGCCTCAGGCCAATTTTTCTTTCAACCAATCCACCACAGCCTCTAGTGAACGATGATAACCATCGTGAAGCGGTTTTTCCGGCAACGTAATTGCCTTGCCACCCCGGCTAGACATCGCTATCAGCTGGTTATCGATATCAGTACAGACCGGATCGTTTTTAAGGCTGATCCCCAGCATCGGTACCTCGGTCTTGCGACGCCCTAGCAACCCCTGTTGTTTGAGAGACCAAGCCGGAAGATGAGAAGTCAGGCTTGCCCTGGACACACCTTTTTTACCCATTCGCGACGCAATCATATCAAGATACATCTGTGGCATAGCATCAAGCCGCTTGGGATCGGCCAGTACGCTGTGTATCGCCCCGCCCAGACTGATGCAGGTTTTGAGGCGGTTTGGTTCAATGAAGCCAAGACGAATAGCCGCATTCCCCCCAAAGCGTAAACCCAGCATGGCAACACGAGTATGGTCTACCCAGGGTACATCTCGAATTTGCTGTAACAACGCCTGATGCAAGCGACTGGTATCTTCCGTCAATGCCCACGCCGAGCTATGGCCAACAGAAGGCATATCCAGTGTTACCATCGCAAAGCCTGCCGGACCTAAATAATCATGATATAACCGCCACAAATCCGACTGAAGGGTATCTAGGCCCCCGCTAACAACAACGGTCGGCAGTAATTTATCGGTACAGGGCAGATGAATAAATGCCTGGAAGGTTTTGCCTTCATATTTGACATCAATCGTCCTCATTGTATGAGGCATATACTCCATGGCTTCACGGTAGGTCTGATTCGCCTGCAGCTCCGCCTGCGCCGCCAACGTATCCCCTTTAAGGTGGGGATACGCCGCTACGCTGTAATACATACTGGCAGTTAGCAACATCTGTGCAGCCTTGTCTTTTTGGTCGGAATTAACAAGTTCCCGGGCAGTTTTATGGTACATCGCCCCAGATTGACTCCACTCGTAAATCCAGTTGCCAGGCTTGTAACCAATAACAGTATCTAGCAGTTCATCATTGGTGCGAAAGGCTTCAGAGTTAGCCATGCGCGAGAAAATCGCTTCCATCTCTATCGGATCGATTCCCTGCCAAGCCCACTGCGGGCGCCTCAATATCCGATACCATCCCGCCTCGCTATCACCATCAATCGCATTATGCATTGGCTTGGAAGAAACATTAGCCAGCTTTACCAAGCTAGACGTCTCCTTCGATGTTTGCCGCGGTGCAAACAGCTTTTCAGATAAATTAGTTTTAGAGGGTTCAGACACGGTAAGCTCCATTATTCGAATTCTATCTACGCGCAGTGACTCAATCGGTGCTCCTTAGCCGAAGAAGCAATGGTATTCACCAAACAGGTGATCAGTCAGGATACGCAAAGAGATTGATACCAAAAGTATATCATCCAACAGTCTATTGCAGTGTGCCCAAAACCAAAAATGGATAACTGACTTTCCATCCTGAACTATGCTGATATTACTGTTAGTATTTTATACGGTGGTCTTTGTATGAAGAAAATACTCGGTATCTGCGGTATGTTGCTTTTTTCAAGTTCAGTGCTGGCCTTTGGCAGCGGCGGGGGCCTTGGTGGCAACCCTGGTGAGGCATCTGGAGCCGTCAATGCAAAAATAGGCGTTTGCCTCGATGCATCTGGCGAACAGATTCAAGGCTCTTACCAAACCAAGCTTGATAGAAAATGTGAGTTGACCGGTTACGATATGATAGATCTCATCAACTACAATAATTTCTATCGCAACAAGCCTAATGGCGAGTCTCTGACTGACATCCGATCCATGCGCTAGCCGCATTTGTTCCGTCGAGGCTTGACACGAAAATCCACTTCGGCCGTGAAACCAAGCCAAAGTGAATAAATTCAGACCTATGTTATGTTAATAACAAAAAAAGGAGCCTCATCGGCTCCTTTTCGTCATTTATCAATCTGTGATTATTTTTTGGCAATCGGATCAACAAAAGTAACAGCCATATCCCATGGCTGCTCAATCCACGTGTCCTGAGTAATATCGACAACATAGTCATCAACGAGATGCTTACCGGCAGGTTTAGCACATACCGTCACAAACTTCGCTTTTGGGTACATCTCACGGATAAGCTCAGCTGTACCGCCAGTATCTACCAAGTCATCGATAACGATGAATCCTTCACCATCACCTTCAGCTTGCTTTAGCACTTTCATTTCGCGCTGGTGGTCATGGTCGTAGCTTGAAATACATACCGTATCAACATGACGGATGTTAAGCTCACGGGCTAGGATCGCAGCAGGAACCAAACCACCACGACTAACTGCAATAATACCTTTCCACTGATCAGCCGGAAGCAGTTTTTCTGCCAGCTGACGTGTATACATTTGCATGTTGTCCCAGGTAATGATGAACTTATTACTCATATCCGATGAACCTCTGAATCAGCGATATTGTCGCTGGATATATTTATAAACTGTTATAAAAAGATAATTTTAGCAATAAATAGAGCTGCTATAACCCATACGCTAACATTTACATCTCTTCCCTTGCCACTCATTACTTTAACTGCAGCATAAGTGATAAAGCCAAGGCCGATACCTTCAGCGATGGAGTATGTTAACGGCATCAATAGACAAACTACAACTACAGGAGCCGCTTCTGTTAAGTCACGCCAGTCTACACTCACCAAGCCTGACATCATCAGGATAGCAACGTAGAACAAGGCACCGGCAGTGGCATAGGCTGGAACCATACCTGCCAGTGGAGCAAAGAACAATGCCAGGAAGAACAATACACCGACGGTGACAGCCGTCAGCCCAGTACGTCCACCAACCGCAACACCCGATACACTCTCGACAAAAGATGTCGTATTTGATGTACCTAGAATCGCCCCCACAGAGGTCGCCGTACTATCAGCGAGCAGCGCACGGTTCAAACGAGGCAGCTTACCATCTTTATCCATAAGATCTGCTTTTGTTGCCACTCCCACCAGCGTACCAGCCGTATCGAACAGATCGACAAACAGGAAAGCAAACACAACAGAAATCAGACCGACTTCAAGTGCACCGCTAAAATCCATCTGCATAAATGTTGGCGCAATGCTTGGCGGCATCGACATCACACCACTGTAGGTGATATCACCAAACAGAATACCCATTACTGTTACCGCAAGAATGGCGATCAGCACCGCGGCTTTATAGCCTCGATGGACTAATGCAATGGTCAGGAAAAAACCCAGTGAAGCCATCATTGCCGGAAAACTGGTTAGATCACCAACGTGTACCAGTGTTGCCGGGTTATCAACTACAATGCCGGAGCTCTGCAATGCAATAAACGCCAAGAACAAACCGATACCAGCCGAGATACCGGTACGTAAAGCCATCGGGATCGCATTGATGATCCACTCACGCACCCGCAGCACACTCAACACGATAAAGCATAAGCCAGATAGGAATACCGCAGCCAACGCAACCTGCCACGTATGTCCCATCCCAAGAACAACGCCATAGGTAAAGAACGCATTCAAGCCCATCCCCGGAGCCTGAGCAACAGGATAATTGGCGACAAAGCCCATAATGAAGCAACCGACCATCGCAGCCAGACAAGTCGCAACAAACACCGCCCCTTGATCCATCCCCGTCGTTGCCAGCATGGTCGGGTTGACAAAAATGATGTAAGCCATTGTCAGGAAGGTCGTCATACCCGCTAACAGTTCGGTGCGGACATCCGTACCATGCTCTGTCAGTTTGAAAAGTTTCTCAAGCATTGCTCTCGGTTCCTTGGAGATAATAC
>Ga0209272_10001608_pt1 | contig 14019 bp, 11 predicted proteins | sample tdDd002_FD_187125 | JGI IMG/M metagenome (GOLD analysis project Ga0209272, IMG submission 187125) | Marine sediment microbial communities from the Atlantic coast under amendment with organic carbon and nitrate - tdDd00.2 (SPAdes)... | ecosystem: Environmental > Aquatic > Marine > Coastal >... | reverse complement strand
ACTCATAACGCAATGCCTCAGCAGGACGAACAGATGCTGCACGATAAGAAGGGAAAACAGTAGCCAGCAAACTCAGAACAATCGCGCCGACAATAACCAAAACAATTTGCGCGGGCTCAACCACCACGGGTAGCGAACCGCCAACCATTAACAACTGCACACCCAGCACAGATAAGACCGAATTCAGGTTTAACGCCAGAAGCGTGCCAAACAGACCACCAGAAACAGCGCCGATCACACCACTGCTTGCCCCCTGGACGATAAAGACCATAAGTACCTGACGGCTAGCCATTCCCTGGGTTTTAAGAATGGCAACCTCGGCCTGCTTCTCCATCACCACCATGATCAGCGCGGAGATAATATTAAACGCCGCAACCCCGATGATCAGGCCAAGCATCAGGCCCATCATATTCTTTTCCATTTTCACTGCCTGGAACAGCTCACCGCGTTGCTCGCGCCAGTCAGACCAAACCCAGCCATCTTCCAACGGTAGCCGGGCCAGCTCAGTGACAACAAACGGGTCATCGACAAACAGCCGCCATCCGGTGATTTCACCGGGTTTATAGCGCAGCAACTTACCGGCATCGGTAATATTAGTCAGGATAAGCTGCTTATCGACATCAGAACCGGTATTAAACATGCCCTCGACAACAAAATTGCGCTGACTCGGAATTCGCCCCAAAGGCGTATACTGGCTGACACTGGTTACCATCAGGCGAACCTTGTCACCGACACTGACCCCAAGCTGCCCTGCCAGCGACTGACCAAGAATAATGCGGTAGCTACCCGGCGTCAGATTGGCCACATCACCTTGGGTCACATAGTAACCGACCGGCTCATAGGCATTAGGGTCGACACCAAGCAGAGTACCTGCCGACAATGACGAGGCACTTTGCAGTATCGTTTCACTACGGGTCAACGGTGTGGCCATCGTTACATGGGGCAGCTGGGTGAGCGATACCGGTGGCTCACTGCCCCGCACTACCCTGCCATCCGGCTGGGAAACCAACGCTTGGGGCATGACACCAAGAATACGTTCCTTCAGCTGCTGTTCGAAACCGTTCATTACCGAAAGGACAGTGACCAAAGCCAACACACCAATGGTGATCCCTGCCGTGGACATATAGGAAACAAAACGGCTGAATCTATCCCCGGAACGTCCTCGCAAATAGCGCAGGCCAATAAAAAAAGAGACTGGATGAAACATAAACGAAGTCGAAACCATCCTGTTATTAACTGCCCGCAAGAATACCCGTTGCAGCTTGCGATTACCATCCGGAGGCGTAAAACTAATGTAAAAACAGAGGGTAAAATAGACACTGTTACGGTGCTGCGCTTGCTCGAAGGCGAAGGGTAAGTGATAATCGAAGAATAGTTAATTAATCACGAGTATGACATGAATCAGGACGAGTATTTTTCGGTCAGTGCCGGGCTAACCATCAATGTTGAGCTGCTTCCCCCAAACGAACAGCTGCCTGATGAGTTAGCATTCAGCCATGAAATCCCGCCTTTGTTTCGTGTCGCCAGTGAGTGCACCGGCCTTGAGGATGGTGTCGAACAATCACTGAACAAGCTAACCAAGGAAGAAAGCAAGCCACTGCTTGACTACCTGACGGCCCAGAATAGCAAGATAAACCTCTTGTTATCTTATATTCTGTCACAGCAAGACGACCCAGCACACCGCTACAGCACCGAAACGTTTGGTGCCAGCCAGCTCACATTTTACTCTAACAACACTTTTCCGGTCGGCAGATCTGCCCGGGTTAAGCTATTTTTAGACAAACCCTCGGCAGCCGTCTATTGCTATGCCGAAATCATTGGCAATGCAGTAAAAGGTGATAAATTTGAAATTACTCTCAAATACAATCGCCTACAGGAAAACGATCGGGATTTGCTGATACGTGCAGCCCTTTATTTTCAACAGAAACTACTGCGCCAGCGCGCTCAACAGCGAACAGATACCCAATAAAGCACATGAAATCAAACTTTTTACTCTCTCTTCCTTTACCTAAAAAGCAAGGGGACAGCCGATTCATCGGCAATGTATCAGGCGCAGCACTGGCCTTATCGGTTGCGGAACTCGCCCAGTCACACCAAGGGCCGGTACTCACAGTAGTACCAGATACCCAGACCGCCCTTCGCCTGCAACCTGAAATTACTCAGTTCACCGATGTTGAGGTCAGTGTGTTTCCTGATTGGGAAACCCTGCCCTATGATAATTTCTCTCCGCATCAGGACATCATTTCAGATCGCTTGTCGCGCCTGTATAAGCTGCCGACACAAACGGATGGGATCATACTTGTTCCTATCAGCACCTTATTACAGCGTCTGACACCCAAAGAGTTCATTCGTCAGCATGCGCTAATGGTCACAAATGGCGATAGGCTTTCGCTGGACAAGCTTCGCCTGCAGCTAGAAGCCTCTGGTTACCGACATGTTGATCAGGTAATGGAGCATGGCGAGTATGCCAGCCGCGGCTCGCTACTGGATCTGTTCCCGATGGGCAGCAATCAGCCATATCGAATAGATTTCTTTGATGATGAAGTCGACTCTATTCGCCAGTTTGATCCGGAAAACCAACGTTCTACCGGCGAAATGGACAATATTCACCTTTTGCCGGCCCATGAATTTCCTACTGATGAAATCGCGGTAGAGAGCTTCCGTATGCGCTGGCGCGAGCGATTCGAAGCCCGTCGCGAGCCTGAGTCTATCTATCAGCAAGTCAGCAAGCGTACCTGGCCGGCGGGAATCGAGTACTGGCAACCGTTATTTTTTGAACAGACCGAGACATTATTCGACTATCTGCCCGATTCAAGCCTGCTTATCACTATTGGCGAGCTGGAGCCCGCGGTTGACCAATTCCTCGGTGATGCCGAATACCGATTTGAACAGCGCCGTGTTGATCCGCTGCGCCCGCTACTAAGTCCGCGCGAACTATGGCTGAGCAAAGACGAGATGTTCGGCGGTTTCAAAAACCTGCCGCGAGTTCGTATCCGTCCGGGTGCAGAGCCTGAAAAAGCAGGCCGTTACAATCCGTTACTACAGCCGGTTCCAACGTTAACCATCAATCACCAGCTCAAGGAACCGCTCGCTGAACTCCGCCGTTTCTCGGAACAGTTTGATGGTAAAATCATATTCTCCGTAGCTTCCGAAGGCCGTCGTGAGGCGTTACTCGATCTGCTGGCACGGATCAAGCTCCGTCCAATGGTATGCGGTTCGCTTCATGAAGCAGCCAATACACAGGGCAAGTTTGCGCTCGTTATTGGCGCGGCAGAGCAAGGTTTCATTCTGGATACGCCTTCCATTGCCTTTATCTGCGAAAGTGATTTACTTGGCGAACGCGTTGTCCAGCGCCGTCGACGCGAAGATAAAAAGACCGTCAACACCGAAACGATTATTCGCAACCTTGCCGAACTTCAAATAGGCCAGCCCGTTGTGCATCTCGACCATGGTATCGGTCGTTATCAAGGTTTACAGACTCTGGAAGCCGGCGGGATCACCACCGAATATGTGACTCTTGAATACCAGGGCGGTGCCAAACTCTATGTTCCGGTCGCCTCTCTACACCTGATCAGCCGCTACTCCGGCGGTGCCGAAGACACAGCACCCATTCATAAACTGGGTGGTGAAACCTGGGCCAAGGCACGCAAAAAAGCCGCTGAAAAAGTACGTGATGTTGCAGCCGAGCTACTCGATGTCTACGCCAAACGCGAAATGAAACCGGGATTTAAATTCAAACTCGATCGCGAAGCCTATGCAGACTTCTGCACGGGATTCCCCTTTGAAGAAACCCATGACCAGGCACTGGCTATTAATGCTGTCTTGTCCGATATGTGTCAGGCCAAGGCTATGGATCGCCTGGTATGTGGTGACGTCGGCTTTGGTAAAACCGAAGTGGCCATGCGCGCTGCCTTTATCGCTGTCGATAACAACAAACAGGTAACGGTACTGGTTCCGACTACCCTGCTGGCGCAACAGCATTTTGAGAATTTCCGTGACCGCTTTGCCAACACACCGGTGCGTGTCGAGGTACTTTCCCGCTTCAAAACCGCCAAAGAGCAGAAACAGATCCTAGCCGATGTCGCTGAAGGGAAAATCGATATTCTGATCGGTACCCATAAACTGCTCAATGCTTCGGTCCATTATCAGGATCTGGGACTACTTGTTGTCGATGAAGAGCACCGCTTTGGTGTTCGTCAGAAAGAAAAAATCAAGGCAATTCGCTCGGATGTCGACATCCTGACCTTGACGGCAACTCCGATCCCTCGAACACTGAACATGGCGATGAGTGGCATGCGAGATCTATCGATTATTGCCACCCCACCGGCACGCCGCCTTGCCATCAAGACGTTTGTCCGTGAGCGCGAAGATATTCTGATTAGAGAAGCGGTTCTACGAGAAATTATGCGGGGCGGACAGGTCTACTTCCTGCATAACGATGTCGACTCAATCGAGAAAACAACAGAAGAGTTAGCGAAGCTGATCCCAGAAGCACGGATCACCTTTGCCCACGGCCAGATGCGCGAGCGCGAACTGGAAAAAATCATGAGTGATTTTTACCACCAGCGCTTCAACCTACTCGTATGTACCACGATTATCGAAACCGGTATCGATGTCCCGACCGCGAATACCATTGTGATCAACCGTGCCGATCATTTAGGTCTGGCGCAGCTGCACCAGTTACGCGGGCGTGTAGGTCGATCTCATCACCAGGCCTATGCATACCTGCTGACACCGCATCCGAAGCGGATGACCAAAGATGCAGTGAAACGTCTCGAAGCCATTTCATCGCTCGAAGATCTCGGCGCTGGCTTTACCCTTGCAACTCACGATCTTGAAATTCGAGGTGCCGGAGAGCTGCTGGGAGACGAACAAAGCGGTCAGATCCAGTCGGTAGGCTTTACCCTGTTTATGGAAATGCTGGAACAAGCCGTCGAGGCATTGAAAGAAGGCAAGGAACCGTCACTCGATGATCTGCTGCGCCAGCAAACTGAAATAGAACTACGACTGCCAGCCCTGTTACCAGACGAATACATCCCGGATATCAATACCCGCTTGTCTCTCTACAAGCGAATTGCCAGTGCAGGCAATGAAAATGCCCTGAACGAGCTAAAAGTTGAACTGATAGACCGTTTTGGCCTATTACCGGATGCGACAACCAACTTGCTGACTGTGAACAAGCTCAAATTGAAAGCTGCGGGACTAGGTGTCCGCCGTATTGAGGCCGGGGAGAAAGGAGGCTATGTTGAATTTGCGCAAAACGCATCAATAAACCCTGGTTTCCTGGTCAATTTGTTACAATCACAGCCACAGCATTATCGTATGGATGGCCCGACTAAACTAAAAGTCATGGCGCCAATGAGTGATCGTAAAGACCGAATTAAGTATGTTGACGGGCTTCTAACAAAGCTTGCTGAAAACACTCTATAATTGATGGCACTATCGTGCGGAGTACTATCTTGAAAAAACTGATTTATTTGCTGCTTATTGCCATTAGCTGGCCAAGCCTGGCTGCTAGACAATTTGATATTGAAGTTATTCTCTTCAAGCGCAATATCGATCCTGCGCAAGTCAATGAGTCCTGGCCGGATCAGCAAAAGCCGATCAATATGAAAGGCACTGTTACCTTCGGTGATGAAAGCCTGCTGGTCAGCAAAGGCATTAGCCTGATGCTGCCGGAACAATATCAGCTAACGTCACAGTACAACAAACTGAAAGGCCACGCTGGTTTTACTCCTCTGGCTCATTTCGGCTGGCGTCAAGGCGATTTAAGCAAAGTGGCGGCACCGAAATTCTACCTGACCGCAGGCAAAGATTTCTCGGCTCAATATCTACCTGACGGCACCTCAAAGAAGGAGCTGCTCCGCCGGGAAATACCAGCATCGACTACACCCGATTATAGTGATAGTGATCCAGTAGTTACAACGGACACGCTTCCTTCTACACAGGAAGAGCCAGCTGCTGCCCCTGAGCCACCACTTTATGAGCTAGAGGGAAAAATTCGGGTCTATGTTCAACATTACCTGTTTACCGAAGCTAGCTTGGATCTGCGAGAGCCTGGCCGCCGAGAAGTCATTGTCGGTGCCGAACCCATTGATATCCAGGCAGATCTGCTGTCCGATGACAGTAATGTTCAGGTTGGCCACTTGCAAGAAGTGAAGAAAAAAATAGAAGTCGAGGAATTTCTGAAAACATACCGCTTTGATCAACAGCGGAAAATGCGCAGCGGTGAAACTCATTATCTCGATCACCCTCTAATGGGCATGGTAGTTCAGATCCGTCGGGTCGAAGAGTAATCAGCCAGCAACTCGGTAATCGATAACGGATAGAAAACGTTCCACCATATGAAGGCTGCCAATAGGCAGCCCTAGGTCATTTCGAGATAATACTCATGAAAATTGATTTTGAAATAACCACAACACGGCTCATTCTCCGTCCCTATAAGATAGTCGACCTTAACGATCTTCTTGATGCCGTCAAGGCATCTGTTACCCAGCTAAGCCCATGGCTGACGTGGTGTACTGAAGACTACGACCAGCAAGATGCCTACGAATGGATCAATGCCAGCCGGCAAAACTGGCAAAATGACATCAGTTATGAGGTCGCTATCTTTGAGCGACACTCAGGGCTGCTGGTCGGCAGTATTTCACTCAATAATGTTTCTATCCCGCTGAACTCAGCGGAACTGGGCTACTGGATCAGAACCGCTTCCCAGCAGCAAGGTTTTGCAACCGAGGCCTGCCAGGCACTCAGCAACTTTGCCTTCAACACTCTCGGCCTTACCCGGCTGGAAATCGTTACACACACAGGAAATCTCGCCAGCCAGCGAACAGCACTGGCCTGCAAAGCCAAGTTTGAATGCACAGCCAGAAATCGTATCTTTTCGCCCGACAAAGTCTGTGACGGCATCGTCTTTTCTCTCATCCCAGAAGATTTACGCCCTAACGAACGGGTAGTCCCGACTAAGTAGATCGAAGTAAAAAGGATCACGACCTGACCGCGTACATTATTGGTATGAATTAAGCGGTTAAGGTACTATGAAGCCAGACCTCAAGCTAAGAAACGGGTATTTATCGTGTTTAAAATTATCATCACTATTGCGATCATCGGCCTTGTCATTTTTTTCATGCAGCGCTCTCAAAGCAATAAACAATCAGCAGCTGAAAATATCAACGTTGGGCAAGAATTCCTTGCGGAAAACAAACAGCAGGAAGGGGTAAAAACTACCGAATCCGGCTTGCAATACCTCGTGCTACAAGAAGGCACGGGCACCGTTCATCCGAAAACCTCAGACAAGGTAACAGTTCACTACCATGGTACTCTGCTTGATGGCACCGTGTTTGACAGTTCTGTCGAACGTGGAGAATCGATCCAGTTCGGCCTGGGACAGGTTATCAAAGGTTGGACCGAAGGATTACAACTGATGGTCGAAGGCGAAAAGACGCGGCTATTTATTCCGTCAGAGCTTGCCTATGGCAATCGCTCAGTGGGCTCGATCCCGGCAGGTTCTGTACTGATTTTTGATGTCGAGCTCATCAAAATCAATTAAACATGCCCCAAGTCATACGATATAAAAACGCCGCTAGCAGATAGCGGCGTTTTTTTACTAGCAGTTTTATTAGTGAAGCTTCAAGTTCGGGCGCAGCACACGGTTGATACGCCCGACCAGCATCATCAAGCCAGTCTTGAATACGCCGTGTAGCGCGACCAGGTGCATTCTGTACAAAGAAATATACACCACTCGTGCAATGCGCCCCTCGACCATCATTGAACCTTTGGTCAAGTTACCCATCAGGCTACCTACAGTTGAAAAACGGCTTAGCGATACCAGTGAGCCATGATCGCTATAGACATAAGGTTTCTGCGCACGATCTGTCATCTTAGCTACAATATTTGAGAAACAGCGACTTGCCATCTGGTGAGCGGCCTGGGCACGCGGCGGCACAAAGCTACCGTCGTCTTGGACACAACACGCCAGATCACCAATCACATAAATATCATCATCACGGGTAGTCTGCAATGTCGGCTTCACTACCAGCTGATTAATACGGTTTGTTTCAAGGCCGGCAATATCTTTCATAAAATCAGGCGCCTTGATACCCGCCGCCCAAACCATGATCTGTGCCGGGATATGATCACCATCTTTGGTTGTGAGGCCCGTCTCGTCAGCTTTAGTTACCATGGTTGCAGTACGGACATTCACACCGAGCTTAGTCAGCTCGCTATGGGCCGCGCTAGAAATCCGAGGCGGCAAGGCAGGTAAAATACGCTCGCCGGCTTCAACAAGATTGACATTCAGGCGGGAGCTATCCAGATCACCGAAACCATAAGTACGTAGTTCCTTCACGGCATTGTGCAGCTCTGCCGAAAGCTCAACACCGGTTGCACCAGCCCCCACAATCGCAATATCGACCGTTTTCTGATCTTTATTTGCATGCAGTTTAAGGAACTGGTTGTTCATTTGAGTCCGGAAACGGTGTGCCTGCTCAGGGCTATCCAGAAAAATACAGTTGTCACGGACACCCGGTGTATTGAAATCATTCGAGGTTGAGCCAATTGCCATGACCAAGGTATCGTATTCCAGCTCACGTTCCGACATCAGCAGCTCATTATGCTCATCATAGAGAGCGGCCAATTTGATCGTCTTACTCTCGCGATCAATCGATTGCAAGCTGCCCATCTGAAAATCAAACGAATGATTTTTGGCATGGGCACGGTAGCTCAGAGCATCAACTCCGGCGTCCATTGAACCTGTTGCCACTTCGTGTAAAAGCGGCTTCCACAGGTGGCTGGCCTTACGATCAACGAGTGTCACGGTTGCACGACGTTTGCGCCCCAAGGTTCGACCCAACTTGGTCGCAAGCTCAAGACCGCCCGCACCGCCACCAACTACGATAATACGAGTCACGATAACTTCCTCTTATTTTGTATAAATTATATTGCTCAGAGCCTTATGCCCGTTATTCATCCCTAAATGACAGGAGACAACGCTCTGGCTAGCTGACTAATACCAAACTGAACAATGCTCTGACCATGCGGGCACACCAAAGATCACTGTTCAATTTGGTATTAAAGCAGACGGATTGGCACCGTCTGCGAAGGGTAGGAGGTAGTTAACGTGTTTCTTTAAATGACTTTATTGTTTGTAGATGCTGGGAGATTTTTTTGAATTTATGGTTTTGAGTCTCGTCCCAGATGATTTCGTAGTAATCAACTAATGCATCTTTTGTCTCGTGATTATCTAATACTTCATCATTAGTTGAAAGTATGCAAAGGCAATTACCGGCATTTTTTTCACGAAAATCTGTAACACATTTTGTCGAGATATCAGCATATTCTTCTGGTCGGTCAATTCTTCCTTCCATGCTCTGCTCTGGGTGTAAATTCGGGTTAAAAATAACCTGTTTTATCCCGCAGAGAAAACCGATGCGCTCAGACCAATATCCACCAAGCCCTACACCACAAATCAATGGGTGAGAGTCATTGGACTCTTCTATTAACTTATGCACCTCTTTTAGCAAATGCTGCATATCGTGCTTAGGATGGAGCGTGCTGTAATTCACAAAGCGAACATCAGGGTCAATAAATTGAAGCTGTAGTACCTTTTCATGGTTACCTGGGCTTGTCGAATCAAAGCCATGCAGATAGATGATCATTTCTTTTCCCCTGTCATTCTTATTTTTCTCTAAATTTAATCTAACACGTTTTATATGGTTTTAAAGACAAAAAACGTGACTTAATTAACAAAAAAAGTGGTAATTACACCTATTCGCTTATCAAAACTGCTACATCCTTACGAATTGAAGTTAACCGGCTATCAAGAAAACGACGCTGTGTATCTGTTAAACTGTGATTGAAACGTCTAAAAAGGTCAAAACGACGATTTAAATAAAAGTTCAATTCAGCTTGAATATCATCATTTTCAAGGGCAACCAGACGTTGAAGCTCCCGACTCAGCTCTGTTTCAAAATCTGGGCTATTTCTGTTTTTCATTAGCAATCGCCAGTTTTGCAGGAACTGATCCCAAACTGTAAAAAATTCCGGCTCCATTTCAACTTGATACCCTGCCAGCTCTTTCAGCAACATATTCTGCCTGCTGTTTAGCGGCCCGACCCAATCTGCTGCTGTCTCCTGCAGATCACTCGCACGCTTGCTGAGCTTCTGCTTGGTCGTCAGGATCTCACGCTCTTGCTTTACCTCATCAATAGCAGACTGAATACTATTATTCAGTTGGGCTATCTGCAGCTCATCCAGCAGCTTTAACGTAGCAGCCAACGGCTTGGCCAGTACAGCCACGGAGTCCTGACCAAGAGCGGTAAATGAAAAGTGATAACCTCGGACTTGGCTAAACGTCAGCGGCATCTCTAAATCTGATTGCAGTGCCAAGATCTGCCGGTGAAGCCTTGGAAGCTCCTGTCGGCGATGAACAGCCAGTGCCTTATCAAGCTCAGTATCAAATACCCGCTCCTGACTTGAGGTTAAGCTGACATAGCCGGATAAATAGTAAGGGATCCAATAATTGAGAGTATTGTAGCCAAGACGCATCACACACCCGGCAAGGATAAGCATGATAAACGCCCCCGCAGCAAAACGCGTCAAACTCCGAGGCATCTTAACTCCCATTTACTTGAATAGACCAACTAACCAGCGAATTAATAGTGTAGACCTGAGTTTCGATCGTATATTTCACAGCAATGAAACTCGAATGAGATATTGAAGAATGGGAATAGCTATTTTTAGTGGGCCGAATCTGTTGAGCCCTCATTGGGCCCAGTATATTGAGCTAACTTGGATAGTAGTTCTTGCCTGAGCTGGTCGGCTTCAATCAAATAGGCACGATCTCGCCACAACGAAGCACCGACATAATACCAAAGCATAGCCAGATAATGACACCACGGCTGCCAAGCCGTCACTGCCGCTAACCAACGGTTGCTATCTTGCCTACCCTGCCTTTGACAATAAACTGCGACTGCTAGCTCCTTGTCCAGGCCATTGGCACTGATAGTCAGGGCAAGATCGAGCGAAGGATCACCTGCCGCGGCGTACTCCCAGTCAATCACACGCTTGTTGCCATCCGGCTGGCAAATAATATTATACCGACCTAAGTCATGATGACAGCAGGTATCATCAAACCAGGCTTGCAAAGGTAACTGTTGAAAGTGATTAAAAAGCTGCTGAAGCGAAGCGGATTTGTACTTGTCGTCGATCTGCTGCCAGTAGTGTGCAGCTTTCGGCTTCACATCAAGACGCCAGGGCGGAACGGGCAAAGCATGGATATCAGCCTGAAGCTGAAGTAGATCCCGATCCGACAAATTTTTGCCAGCCATTGCGCCCTCTACCCATTCCACCAACAAGCCCTGTTCAAGCAGTGCAAGGCTCTTTGGTGCAATATTAGTCGGGACAACACTAGGTAAAGTTGTATGAGGAGAAGCCGTCAGTGACGACTGGAAGCTCTCAAGCACCTGATGCTCATGCTCACGAGAGAGCCCAAAAGCCTTGGTCGACTCTGCAATAGGTCGCCATACCACCTTCGAGCACACAGATGTTCGCACGTTATATAGCTCAAGCACCCAGCAGCGGTTACTCAGGCCACCGGTCAGCGGCCTGGCTGAAAGCAACTCGATATCCGGCAAGGCGCTCAGTAAAGAGGGATCAAATGAACTCACTCAGCGCCTCAACTCTAAAAGGCTATCGGTTAATACCGTCATTACCAACCAAGTAGGCTCTTGGCTTCCTGCTTGCGAATTTCACTTTCATCTGCCCACTCGACCAGACCAGTTTCCAGATCCATCAGGCGCATCGTCATTTTGTAATAAACATCTTTGTCGCTGCCAGCCTGTTTGACAATACTTGCCAGGTTGCCGTACAGCATGTACTCCGCACCCACCATTTTACCGAACTGAATCGCAGTGCTCTGGTTTACCAACTCATCATTGTTTTGGAAGTTCAGCTGCTTGCGAACGTCTTCGACGCGAGTCATGTCAACGAAACGAAATTTACCCGAGTTAAGCAGACGCGTACTAACCGAATCGGTAACCGACTCAGTATCAATGTGTTCACTGGTCTTATTTTTAATACCATCAACAACAATAATCGGTCGCTTGCCATTACCTGTAATGTAGGCAACTGAACCCGAGCTCAGCATGCTATCGGTCATTTCTTCGGCAATCTTCTGCAAATCTGTTGAACCAAACTCGATAGTCGTGGTTTCGGCTTCCTGTGCATCACCATAGCTGACTTTCTGCGCACAACCACCCATCAATGCAGCTACACCTAATAATGCAATTACGCTTTTTTTCATCTTATTACCTTTCATTACTGTTGTCGCAGAACAAGCCACAATGGTGGCCGTACTCCCAATTAATAGCTCGCCTCACGGATGTAGATACGGTACTGCTTGGCTTCAGGTTTTCTGGCGACGGCCTGCAGGGTCACAGAATCTCTGCCATGCAGAACAAACTGGCGCCACGGACTATCACTGCCATAAACCTCTAACCCCTGAGCATCATACCAATAAAAGCGATATTGCAGCTTCATATCCGAGTCAGTTTTACTGGTGACAGGTACACCTGCCTTCATCAATCCATTAGCATTCGCGATTATGGCTTTCTCGATTTCAATCTGATTAGCCAGCGATGTATTACCAATCACTACATTCTGATTGCTACTTTCAATACTGATGCCTGACGTTGACGACGAGCAGGCAGACAGCAAGAGCGCAAACATCAAGACAGAAAAATATTTCATCATTAACTTTCTCCTAACAATACCGACCACCAGCTAAGCTGATTACCCTGGCGTGAAACCCAAACCATCGTTGTTCGTCCAGCTGCAACTTTGACGTCCAAACTCTGGCCGTTCCAGCTGAGTTTATGTATCCCTGCTTTTAAATCAGTATGATACATACTGATAGAAGATGGTAGTGATTGCCAGCTTCGAGTATCTGGCTGTTCAGTCAGAGTGTTAAAAATATTGGCAAGTACGTTGCCGATATCATTACCATTCTTTGCTGCCGATTTTCTGACTTCATTCTTCGCCACCACCCGTAGCGCCTGACGAACAGCAATCACCGGCAGCTCTTCGTTCAGGCTACTCTTGGCCATATTATTGACATTGGCCAACTCACCCGCCTTCACAGCCTGATCATCGAGCATCAGCGAGCTCAAGTTCTGACGAGGCATATCACGGTAGTAAGGCAAGGCCAAATTGTAAATAACCCCATCGCCCCGGCTATCCGGCAGCCACAACGGCAAACGCCAGCCATCCCGTGCCTGGACTACCCCCTGCTCGTCAAGAATAACAACCCTGCCGGCTCCCGCTTTTTCTGGTGTATATCGGCCATATCGGGCCTGCAGCGGTTTAAGATCTTCTGTCATCTGCATGCGGGTTGCCAGCCGCAATACCGTGTTGGCGATATACATATTATCCGGTGCAACAGCCAAGGCACGTTTGTAATCGATATAGGCACTGTTGAGATCACCATCGGCCTCATACAGTATCCCTGACAAGTAAAATAAATAGCCGTTTTGTACATTGGCTAGCTTTTCCCCGGCATCAGGGTAACGGGCCAGCACGGCACCGAGATTCTGGCTCAGTCCGTTGCGCTGCGCTTCCTGCGCTGCCTGACCAAGTTCTGCCTCACGTAGTTTCCGGGCGGCTTCTTGAACCTGATTGGCTCTTCGGGCTTCAACCAAAGCACCTTCCAGATCTTTCTGCTTTATATAATTCAGTGCCAGATAGAGGTGCATAAAACCCAGCTCGTAATCAGCCGGCTGGTAGGTGATCATATTGTCATTGGTTAAGAGCGCTCCGGCCTGGTTTAACCCTTCGGATATCTGGATACTGGCCTGACGTTGCTGCTCTTTAACCGCCATATCGGCACGTTGCAAGGCGGCGAAACTATCCGGATACTGCTCGGCAACAAAGTTCACCCGTCCTCGTTCCATACCGTCGAGAATATCGCCTGCAGGGGATTCCGGAAGCGCTTCTACAGCCAGAGCGTAATTCCCCTGTTGAAGG
>Ga0209272_10001607_pt1 | contig 14036 bp, 12 predicted proteins | sample tdDd002_FD_187125 | JGI IMG/M metagenome (GOLD analysis project Ga0209272, IMG submission 187125) | Marine sediment microbial communities from the Atlantic coast under amendment with organic carbon and nitrate - tdDd00.2 (SPAdes)... | ecosystem: Environmental > Aquatic > Marine > Coastal >... | reverse complement strand
TGTTATGAGTCCCTGTTCATCTACCGTTAACGGCTGTATGTCATAATCATATTGATTAAAAATTTTAGGTACAAAGTCCATGACTGGCGACTCCGTCATCAACTTCAAATAATCGTTTTTAAGTGTTACCGCAATGGTATTTAGGGCGCCACTTGTTCCTGAAGTAATAAAGACCTGATTGATTGTGCAACTGATCCCTTTCTGCCTTCTTAGATAATGTACAAGTTGTTCTCTCAACAGTAGATCACCTTTGGCTTCTGTATAACCAACCTTGTTGTCATCCAAATGATAAAAGTAGTCTTTTTGATAAGACATCCACATCTTTGATGGAAAATGACCCAAATCAGGCGTTCCTGGTATAAAACTAATGATGTTTTCATCCACTAAAGGTGTTGAACTTCCTTTCTGTATTTCTGATGTATCAAAAGGTTTACTCATCATAATGACATCATCTATATAGGTTCCCTGACCTGTTTTACTGACTGCATAGCCCTCAGCCACCAGCTGTTCATATATTTCAATGACAGAGTTTCTAGCAATGTTCAATTGAGTTGCTAAAGCCCTTGTTGATGGCAATTTATCGCCTGTAGATAAAGTGCCCTCAAGTATTAAAGTGGTTAAACCATTGTACAACTGCTTCTTGATACTGAGTGGACTATTACGGTCGATTGCAATATACATCTTACGCCTTCACCTTTCCATACCTCTCATCAACAACATTCAAATATTTTCTGATTTCAATGTTCTGTGGGCACTTGATTTCACATTGTCCACATTGATTGCAATTTTTCGCCTGAGCAGATGGATTTAGCCAATCATTTACCCAAAAGTTAGTCTTTCCTGAATCATCAAATAAAGCATCATGATTTAAGGCCCAGAAATTTTCTGGGATATTTACTCCTCTTGGACATGGCATGCAGTATTGGCAATTAGTACAGTTAACAACGGTTCTACTTATAAAAAACTGTTTTGCTTCTTCTATGAGTCGAATCTCATGATTGTTTAAAGAATCAACTGCTGTCTCTGATGCCACACGAATGTTTTCTTCAACTTGCCAAAGTTCACTCATGCCACTGAGTACCACATCAACGTTATCTTTATTCCAAAGGTACTTTAGTGCCCATTCTGCAGGTGTTCTTTTTATTTCTGATTTATTCCAAATATCAGAGAGTTCTGCAGGTAGTTCAGTTTTGGATAATGTACCACCTCTTAATGGTTCCATTACAACAACACCAATGCCCTTTGATTTTGCATAAGCCATGCCCTCTAGACCAGCCTGATAACTTTCATCCATATAATTTAATTGTATCTGACAAAAATCCCAATCATAATCATCTATGATCTCTTTGAATAAAGTCAGATCGTCATGAAAAGAAAATCCTGCATATTGAATTTTCTTTGAAGCTTTTGCATTATCAAGAAAAGTCTTGTAATCTCCTTTTTGGCATCTTTCCCAATTGTCAACATTTAAAGCATGTAATAAATAGAAGTCGATACAATCCACTTTCAGATTTTCCATTTGTTGATTTAAAAACCCGTATAAGTCTTGAGGTTTATTCACTTCCCATACTGGTGATTTAGTGGCGATTAGAACCTTTTCTCTATAGCCGTCTTCCATGACTTTTGCACAAAAGGCTTCACTTGCTCCAGAATGATAGGGCCATGCAGTATCCAAATAATTAACGCCTTGGTCAATTGCATGACGAACCATAGGAACCGCTAACTCATAATCAATTTTCTTGTTATCGCCATTAATAGTTGGTAATCTCATAGCACCAAACCCCAACCGACTGACTTCTGTTTCTCTTATTCTTTTGAACTGCATATATACCTCCCTATCTGTTTGATGGTTCTATTATATCTATAAAATTGATTATAAGTAAGAACCAATTTAAATTCACTTTTTAGAACCACAAGTAAAGCGGTTCTTAATCTTATGTATGGATTGGTACTTATAAGAACCATATTTAATACTTATACTGTGAGTATGAAAAAAATCAAGGAGGGCAAAATGATAACCTTAAAATCGTTTTTTACTGCGTTAAGTTACGCTTCAATTGTTACTAATGCAACAAATACAAAGTGGACTCATTCACCACCACACCATTCTAGTCACAGTTTAGAGGAAATGAAAATTAGACAATACCAAGTAAAAAAAGCTTTAAATCAGTTCAAATCCAATTACTGATTTATTGACATCAGAATTTAGATTATAATCTGAAAATATAACACTATATTACTAAAAAGCAACTTATCAAAACTTGGATAAGTTGCTTTTTCCGTTCATATCTCACATTTCTTTATTACATTTGAATATATTCAGACAATGATTGTTCTGTAATGATATCACCTTGACTTCTTATCAGCTCATTGACAATTTCGCCTTTCTTTAATATCAATACACGATCACAAAGTCTTTCCATTTCATCCATTTCAGAAGATACTAACAAAACACCATTGTCATTATTAGCAATCTCTCTAATTAAGTTGGCAATTTCACTTTTAGCTTCTACATCAACACCTACTGTAGGTTCATCTAAGAGCAATACCGAAGGTTCTGTCAATAAACTTTTTGCAAAGACAACTTTTTGCTGGTTGCCGCCAGATAGGGTTTCGACTTCTTGGTCAATTCCCGTTGCTTTAAGTTGTAGTTTTGCTTTCATTATCTCTGCGTTGGCTCTAGCCATTTTATCGTCAACAAATCCTTTTTTACTCATCCGTTGCCAAATTGGTAACATCATATTCATCTCAATTGAATGAATACCAATTATACCGCTTTTCCTTCTATTTTCAGGTACAAGAAAAACACCTTTATCTATGTTCTTCCAAGGTTTTTTACAAACCCACTTTTCACCTTTAACCATTACATGACCACTTGAAGGTTCAAGCAGACCATAAATAATCTTCAGAATCTCCGTTCTACCACTTCCAAGCAGTCCTGCAATACCAAGTATTTCACCAGGATAAGTTCTAAAAGATAATCCTTTTAAGCGGTGATCTAAAGTAAGATCTACAACTTCAAGAACTGGTACTTCACGTACAATTGGATTTTTAGGTGCTATGAATTCATGTGCAGCAAGTTTTTTTCCAATCATAGCTTCAACAATCGACGCTATAGTTACATTACTTATGATATCATCAATCTCCACATTACCATTTCTAAGTACTACAACTCGGTCACAAACTCTTATAATTTCCTGCATGTGGTGAGAAATCAGAAAGATTGCAATGCCTTGCTTTTTAAGCCTACCAACAAGTTCAAACAATAACTCTATTTCTTTATGTGTTAATGAGGCCGTTGGCTCATCAAGAATTAGAACTGATGGTTTTTGCATCAACGCTTTGACAATCTCAACGACCTGTTGGTTACCCATCGAAAGGTTTTCAACTTCGTCATCTGGATTGATATCAACACCAAATTCTTCAAAAGCTTCTATTACAGCTTCACGACAAGCTTTATCATCGATTAATCCGTTTTTCTTTTTCTCAACACCAAGAAACATATTTTGAGTCACTGTCATAGTTGGTATCAGAGAAAATTCCTGATACACCATTGCAATGCCCGCTTTCCTAGCGCTCGTGCTATCATTGTAGTTCAGTGTTTCACCGTTAACTTTAATCATACCACTATCTAATTTATAAATCCCATTTACAATCTTCATTAACGTTGATTTACCAGCACCATTGGATCCAACCAAGCCAAGAATTTCACCTTTACCAATATCAAAAGATATACCTTTCAATACATGATTGTCAAAGAAGGATTTATGTATATCCACGACTTCTAACGCTTTAAGATCTGTTTTATTCTCTACCATAAAGGCCAACCTACTTCTCTTCCATCAACAGAATAGACACCCTCAACTACAGGTTTTCCACTCTTCAAACCGCTAACAGGTACCATGTATGCTCTGGTAACAAAGGTTTGTGCTCTGAAACCAAATATCACAGTATCACCTTGACGGACGTTATCATCTTCTTTTGTATCCAATATGCCATAATAATCAATAGCCGATGGATCTGGAATATCACATACCACCTTATTATTTAATGCTTCCATTGGAGTCTTACCAACCAAAGCCTTTACATCGTACGCACCAAATACTGGATCTACATACATCCCACCGCCATAACAGTAAGCTTTACCTTTATGTTTGTGTGATACTTCTGATACATAGATCATTGCAGGCGTTTCTGCAAAGTCCTCAAAGGCATTAGAAGGAATTGTACCAGCAAGACTATTGCCGGGTTCGACTTGTGTAACACCTGCTTTTGCCAAACCTTTAAATAATACTGATGAAGTCGTACCTGGTGCATTAATTTCAACAACCTCCATGCCTGCTTCTTTTAGGACAATCGCTGCTCTTTTCAAAGTCTCCATATTAGGTGTCGGAACAACTTTTTTTTCTTTTTCATCAAACAGCTGTGTAGGAAAGCTTGTAATACCAACAAACTCAAGACCTTTCAGTTGATTAATTTTATCTCGAACCTCAACAATATCTTCTGCCTTAAAGCCACCTTCATGACCCTTGTAGAACGTATCTCCTTCGGCATAGATTCTTGCTAATATTTTCTGCTTCTTATTGCCTTTTATAGCTTCTGATATGGCTCTTGCTTTATCATAACTAAAGACTGTCCAGTACTCTGGTTCAAAACTAAGTCCAGCTTCGGTCTCATGATGAGGCACTTGAACCAGATGGCCTAAATGTCCTACTTTCATACCATTTGCATGAACTGGTCTGGCATCGTTCATATCCACTGTTACACAAGCATCGATACCAGCTCTCTTGATTGCATCAAGTAAAATTGGATTTCTACCGATCTGTTTTGTCATTGCAAATATCTGCAATTTATATTTTTTTGCCTCATCGAACAGAATTTTTGCATTATCATAAACTGTATCCACATCAACAACATAGCTGTTCGATGGTATTTGTCCCTCCTGATGTAATGCCACTGCCCATTCTACAATCTTTGGATTTCTTCTAATTATCGAATTCAAGAACATCTCAATACCCTCACTTTTCTCTACTCGTTTGTTGACTGTCTCAGACTCATAGATACTGCCAAAATAATAATGATACCTCTTGCAATCATTTGTTCAGAAACACTTAATCCCATGAGTAACAAGCCATTATTCAACATACCAATAACCACCGAACCAATAACTGCTCCTGTGATGGTACCTTTTCCACCAGTAAATGATGTACCACCTATAACTACCGCTGCAATGACTGACATCAAATCAGCTGATCCATAAGTATATCTAGCACCGTTTAATCTTCCAGCATATAAAATACCAGAAAAGGCTGCACATGATGCACTAATTGTCATAACGGCTATTTGAATCTTCTTGATATTAATCCCTGAGAATCTAGCAGCTGATCTATTGCCACCTACTGCTAACACAGCTCTACCAAAAGAAGTTTTTCTATAAATCACGTGAAAAATCAACATGATTATGATAGTCCAAATAAATAAAGTAGAAACAACACCAACATTACCAGAACCAAAGATGAAGTTAAAAGTCTTATTTGTAATTGGAACCGCTTCAAGGTTTGTCAGAATCCTAGCAATACCAGCAAATATACTGGATGTTCCAAGGGTTACTAGAAATGATGGTATTCTGACCTTGGCCAAAATGATACCATTAAAAAGTCCACATAAGACACCGACACTTATTGCTCCAAGTACCGCTGGAATGATGCCATAACTTTTTACAAGGAGTGCCGCTGTTAATGCTGCTAATCCAACAATAGAACTAATCGACAAATCAATTTCTCCAGCTGAAATGGCAAAGGTCATACCAATAGCCATCACTGAAATCATTGATGTCTGTCTTAGAATATTCATCATATTATCATAAGAAAGAAATCCTTTATCATGTAATACAATTGAGAAAGTCAACAGCACAGCCATGAAACTTATGTAGACAATGTAATTCTTGAAATCAAATGCTTTAACTTTATTTATTATTGTAGTCATAATACTCTCCCAAATTTAATCCAGTGCATCAATAACTTGCTGATCTGGTTGTTTATTTAATGATTCCATCCATGCTTCAAGCATGTTTCCACGCGTCATCTTAACTGTGTCACTTAATACAAAAGATGGAGCGTCTTTTCCAAGAATATCGTATGCTGCAAGTCTTGCCATAGTAACACCTATTTGATAAGGTTTATCTGCTACTTTACCGTAAACATTACCGTTCTGTGCCATATCAATATCATTGTTGCCACCAAGGTCATGTGTTACAACTTTAGAATCGGTTTTACCAGCTGCTCTTAATTCAGCAACTACTGGTTCTGCTGCAACATCCCAAGCTACATAGATACCATCAAGATCAGGGTATTGTGTTAACATAGCTACTGCTACTTCACCAGTTGAACCTTCTTCTGTAAAGCCTTGTGATACAACGATTTCCATATCAGGATACTTTGATTCAATTGTACTTTCAAATGCATGGTCACGGTTGTTCGTTACAAAGAAAACAGCATCATGATAAATAACACCTAATTTACCTTTACTATCTAATGCTTCTGCCATAAGATCAGCTGCTGCTCTTCCCATACCATAGTGATCTCCTGTTACGATAGAAACATATTCTTCACCTGGTTTGTAGTTATCAATACCATTGTCAGCGAATACAAGCCTTACACCTTTATCCACTGCCGGTTGAAATGCACGAGTCGCTGAAACAGGATCTACAGGTAAAGTTAAGATAATGTCTGGTTGTAATGACATAACAGTTTCGACATCCGTTGCCTGTTTAGCTGGATCGAATTGAGCATCTGATATAGCTACAACTTCAATGCCCAATCTTTCAAATTCCGCTTTTGCACCATCAGTCATTGCATTGTACCACTCACCAGCACCTGCCCATAACATAGCTGCTTTATAATTACCTTCTTTTATTGTTGTATATTCTTCTTCAGTTAAGGCAATATCATTTGCTGATGTAGCTTCTTCACCATTCGGTCCTTTTGCAAACCCATCGTAATTAACACTTTCAGCACTATCACTTTCAACTTCTGTATTACTTGTCTCATTATTTTCTTGGTTACATCCAATAAAGCTAAATATTAATACCAAACTCAATATCACACTTATTAAACCTTTGTATTTTTTCATAATCTCTCCTCATTTTTTACAAATCTATTCACACCATTTCTTTGTACCTATTATCAGACCACCCTCGGTTGTATCCACGATAGCAACTTTGTAATTCACATTGTCAATTTCTAGTTCTTCTGAAAAACATGTAATGAATTGCGTCTGATAATATTGATTCTTAAAAAGGCTACCTGCCAAAACAACATCCACCTTTTCCATGTTCTTAAACTTTAATTCTTTATATATGGCTTTAGCAATATCTGCTGTATGTGATGCCGCTCTATCTACAATACCTCTGCAGTAAGTATCATTTTTGAGTGCACTATCACATACAAGTCGCGCTAAGGCAGATATCTCATTGCCTTTATAATTAACCACTAAATGTGGCAATTGTTTGAAGTCTTCAACGGTGCAGTGACGTCTAATATCGTCAAATACCAGCTGATAATCACAGTATCCATCACAATATCTAAGTAGATCTTTTAGAACTTCAATACCAATCCAGTAACCTGAACCCAGATCACTTATCGGGCTACCATAACCACCACAACGCATATGTTTATTATTTTGAGACACACCATATCCAATAGAACCCGTTCCACCAATAATGACGAGTCCTGGCAATTCACCCTTTGAATAGAATGCAGCTTCAGCATCGTTACAGATATAATATTTTTCCTCTGAGATCTTTAGTTCGTCAATCAAATTACTGTATATTTCAAAATCTTCTTCTGTATCCAATCCAGAAAGACCAAAGACTGTTCCAGCTATAGATTCGATCTCGATACCACTACTATTTATGGCATGTTTATAACCTTCAATTAAGTTCGTTCTGGTTTCTTCTAACCCAACAACTCTATAATTAGAACTCCCGAATTCATACTCCTTCTTCTCTTTTGTCTCTGTATTCATCAGGCATATAGCAGTTTTGGTACCACCACCATCTACTGCTACAATATATTTATTGGTCATCTCTAAACACCGCTTTCTCTAACAACTCTAAAACTTGATGAGATATTTGAGATACACATATTTTTTGCACCTTCAATGCCTGAAGTACACGCCATATCATATTTCATTACAGGTCTATTATCTTCAGATATATACTCAGCTATATTTTTTTCTACATTAGAAAAGATTGTCTCATTCATTATTTCTCCACCGATTACAACAACTTCAGGATTCAAAATGCAAATCATATTAATTACTGAAGTCATAATCAACTGGCTCATCTTTTTATCTATAACTTTGATTTCATCTTCATCAAAAGTAGTTTGTTTCTTTTGTTCATAAGAAATAATCTGTTCTTCAAGGTTCGTTCTTTTTAATCCTGAACCTTCTTCAGAAATACCTGATGCCATTAACATATAACCAAACTCCCCAGCGAAACTAGAAGGTCCTTTATGTAACTTTTTATTGATGATGATACCACTACCTAGACCTTTACCTATATACACATAGATCATATCTTTGTATTTATCTTTACAGTTTGAGTGGTAGTAACCTACTGCTGTTAATTTAATGTCGTTTTCTACAAATGTTGGTATCTTATAATGTTCTTCAAATAGAGCTTTCAAGTTAATTCCTTCAAGTTCAGGAATATTAGGAATATTGGTTATAACGCCATCCTCTTTTACTACACCGGGGACACCTACACCAATTGCTTTGACTTCACTTTCACAGTGACTAAATCCTAAGTTAACAATTTCAAACAATGTCTCAACAACGTTATTCTTATCTGGAGTAAATTTTTGTTCATATCTATGTTGTTCTTCTCCCGACATATCCGTAATACTACAAATGAAATTATCGTTTTGATAATACATAATCAAATAATTGCCCGACTGGTTATTAGAAACATAAACTGTAGCTTTTCTACCAGCACCCTGTCCCATAAGACCCACGGCTTTAACCTTCTCTTCATTTTCAAGTGCAAGTACCAGTTTATTAACTGTCGGTAAACTTAAACCTGATAATTTTGATAGTTCAGGTTTTGAAATTGGACCTTTTTCTGCAATAATACTTTCGATTTCTTCCGAATTCATCCTCTTTAGTAAATTAGGTTGTCCTATAATTTTCTTCATACTCAATCAACTCTTTTCCATAGATTTATATCATCATCAATTAATTAATAAACTTTATTAATTAATAAGAGCATACCAACAAATTTATGCAGTGTCAATGAATAAATTGATAACTTTTTAAATTTTCTGAAATTAATATCAATTTCTTAAAAGTCATTAACACCTCTCCAAAAGCAAAAAAAAGTTCCTAATCTCTTAGGAACTAAATACACCATTCTGTATTGGAAATTGTATTTCAGTCAACCATTCCGATTCACTTTCTTTGTTCCAAATACCATCTATATAACTTTCTCTTGGTAAACCGACAATCTCATAATCATTGTCTTTTATCCACTCCATCGAAAACGAATATGCTTCTCTTAATAAACTGTAAGGTCCTTTGTGTAATACACATAATGCTTGTTCAACGCTGTTTATTTTTTTGAACTGAATCATTTCTGAATCTTCACAGTACTCTACGACTGACTCACAAACCTCCACATCGATATCATGTTCTCTATACTCACCATCATGATAGATGTTAAAACAGTAAGCAGGTTCAGCACAAACTGCTCCTAATCGACGCATTTCATCACCCATTTTAGGAATTATGTCAAAGTAATAATCATAACTGGGTGCTATCATACGCATTGAAGCAACTATAACTTCTGGTAATGCCCTTAACACTGGATTATATTTCATAACAAACTCTCCTTTTAGTCGCTTTTGGTAATTCTGAATACTTAAAAGTTTTGATTTTTCATTTTCTATTTTATCTTTTACCTCTTGTTCTTTTAACTTTAGAAATATAGCCACTGCTTCTGAATCATCAATTAATGTCTTGATGTCAGCAAGACTAAATCCCATTTGCTTTAGAGTCATTATCTGACTTAAACGAGGTAATTGTTCACTTGAGTAAAATCTGTATCCTGTAAAATCATCGATGTAAGCAGGTTTCAATAAACCCACTTCATCATAATGTCTGAGTGTCTTTGTTGTTATTCTATTCATTTTTGAGAACAAACCAATTTGATACATAAGTCACCTACTCATAATCGTATTTGAATACCTTTACTGATATTATAATGCAAACCACACCAATCGACAAAAGCATCCCAATCGGAAATGTAAATTCATTCATGGACCGCCCCATAGAGATACCTTTCAAAATTTTAATCCCATGAGTCAACGGCATCACGTTTGAGATATTCTGTAAAAGTTTTGGCATGATTTCATATGGAATTGTAGCACCCGACAAGAAGAACATCGGGAAATAAATAATTGAACATAGTAAATTTGCTGTATTGATTGAGTTAGAAACACTGGCTATTAGTAATCCTATACCATAAATACTAAAGACCACTAAAAAGTATAGTAAAACAAAGGAAAATAAAGAACCAACCAATGTGTAGTCAAAAAATACGACAGCCGCCAATATAACCAAAGCAGATGAAATTAAAGCAATGATCAAGTTCGTCACAAATTGAACTGATAATAAAAGAAGTGGTGATGTGGGTGTCACCTGAAACCTCTTAAGTAACTTCTTGGAACGATAATTTGATACGGTTAAAGGTATACCCATAAGTCCTGATGAACAAATGCCAATACTAATAACAGCAGGAACAGCCTGTTGAATCCTTGTCATGTCGTCGCCATACAGAACGCCTAATAACAACATCAATCCTACTGGCACAATGACACCAAAGAGTACACCCGAAAACTCTCGCAGGCTTAATTTAATTTCAATTTTCAATAAAGTTACAAAGGATTTCATATGGCCTCCTTAATATAATGCAGATATGCTTCTTCAAGAGAAGGCTGTTTTGACTTTGTTATCATTTCTTCAGGTGTACCCTGAACAATAATTTCTCCTTTGTTGATCAAAACAATTTCATCACAGAGAAATTCAACTTCATCCATATAGTGTGAGGTTAGAAATATTGTTAATCCCTTCTCTTGTAATTGTTTTAACAATGCCCATACATCTCTTCTTGCTTGAGGATCTAATCCTGTCGTTAGTTCATCTAAAAAAACTAGTTTGGGTTTGTTCAGTAACGCTAAAAGAACTGATAATTTCTGACGTTCGCCACCAGATAGTTTTGATACTTTACTTTTTAATTTGTCACCAAGGCCAAATTCATCAAGCATTTTATGATACTCCTCAGTGTCTTCATAAAGAGAGGATATCATTTCACACACCTCATCTACTCGAATATTATCTGGGTAGAAATTGGACTGAAACTGTACTCCTATTTCATCGAAAACTTCTTTTACTTTAGTTGTTCCTAAAATCTCCACGATACCATTATCAGGTACTTTCGTATTTAAGATACATTCAATCGTTGTAGACTTACCTGCACCGTTTGGACCTAAAAGTCCAAATATCTGTTTGGGTTTTACTTCAAAACTCAAATCCTTCACAGCACAGAAGTCACCATAACTTTTTTTCAAATGTGTAACTTTTAAAATATTTTTCATTTCATATTCTCCTTTCACCTAAAGTTTAAGCTTTTCCCTTAGGGCAAAGTCAACAGTTATAATAAACTTTTTTTCCTGATTAGGATTATGAATGTATAAATCTGTCTATGACTTTCTTTTTCGAATCATGTGTTAATGGCTTGTACTAAGGGTAAAACCTTAATAGAAAGAATAAAAGGAGAGACGATGAGAGATTATAATTATGAATTACTACCTGAAATAATGAAACGATGGTCACCGCGTGCCTTTTCCAGTAAAGCCGTCCCAGAAGAATACTTATGGCAATTAATCGATGCTGCCAGGTTTGCACCAAGCTGTTTTAACGAACAGCCCTATCGGTATGTGATGTTTTCTACACCAGAAGAAGTTGCTTATGCGAAATCCCATCTAAAGAAAGGGAATCTAGAATGGAACGAAAAAGTACCAGCTTATATTGGTATTTTGTTTCATAAGACATTTCAAAGAAATGGAAAAGATAACATCTGGGCAGCATTTGATACAGGTACATCATGGGGTCATCTTAATTTAGAGGCAATACATCTAGGATTGGTTACACATGCGATGGCTGGATTTGAACGACAAGCCATCCGTAAAGGATTAGGAATATCTGACGATTTTGAATTTATCACTTTAGTGGCGGTCGGCTATTATGCTGATAAAGAGGAACTAGCAGCCTCTAAACATGTGAATGAACAACCCAACACAAGAGAACCAATCGAATTCTTTGTCTTCAATAGAGATGAAAGAAGCAAGTAACACTTTATTGACTGAAGCAAAATTTAGATAAAAATAACACCAACACCTCTCTAGGTGTTGGTGTTTTACTTTTAAATATCAAATGACAAAGTCTTTATTTCAAATGGTTTGAAAGTCAGTTTTAAAAACTGATCATTCAAGTCTATCGACTCTTGTATCTCTTCTCGTAAATTAACTATCATTGGAGTCTTTAGTTTAGAAGATACCTTCATTTTAACATGAGTATATGCATTTTTATGTTCATGTAGTCTAACGATGACTCTCTTACCATCTTTTGAAAGTTTGATTGCATCTACAAACACATCACCCTCAATCAAATGAATAATCTGTTCAGCTGAGTGATTTGATGACTTTATTACTGTTAACTCACTGTTAAATCGTTCTGCTTGTTCAACAGTTTGCGCATCAGACCACCTTTTTGCATGTGGGTATATCGCATAAGCATAATGATGTTTTCCTATATCAGCCGTTTCATTAGGATAAGTACCAGCTTTAATTAATGACAGTCCCATAACACCCTGCTTAGCAGAGTAACCATATTTTGAGTCACTCATTAAAGATAAACCGACACTATTATTTCCTAAGTCCATCCATTTGTGACCGCACGTTTCAAATTTTGCAAGATCCCATGAATTGTTGTTGGTTGTTTCTCGTTCAACTGATCCAAACTGAATATCAAAGGTTGCTTTGTTTTGATAAATAGTTGTTGGAAACTGAGTTCTTAGCAATAGATTGTTCTCTTGCCAGTCTACATCATGGACAAATTCGATTCGTGGTAGTTCTTTATACAGATGAATTTTCTGTTTGATAATTGAATTGCCCATTGTATGAACCGTTTCAATCGTCCAGCGTACAGGACCTGACTCTGTTAAATACATTTCAACAGTTTCAAACATATATGGTTTTCTTTGATAAAACACATCCAAATCCCAGTTATCCCAATTAGCTGGTCGGTCCTCATATGCTATGATTTGATTCCCAACATCACCCATATATTCATAATCAGTCAGTTTTTCAGTTAAAGAAGTCACTTCACCTTTACCATTAAAATGAACGCTATAGTACTCATTCTCAAAGTCAAAGTGAGTAATTAACTTTTTAGAGGCAAGTTTATTTTCCCCTTTAACGAATTCAAATGACTTAAATCCAAGAGCCGGTATATCCTCAGCAATAAAAATAATTTCATCTTCAGCAATGTACTGTACGGGTTGATCTGAATTTAGAGTTATAATGTTATCAGCGTCTACTTTCACCTTAACGACATCAGTACTTTCAAAAGATAAATCATTAAATACTGTCACACTTGTACTTTCTTCTTCTTTAGGCAATAACGACTGGACGATGTCATAAGCCAATTGATATTCCTTTTCTGTGGTTTCATAAACTTCAGCGATACTTGTACCAGGAATAATATCATGGAATTGATTTAATAAAATAATATCCCATATCTTCTCAAGTGATTCTTCAGGAACAGGAATGCCTTGTTCAATATAGTCAATCATGGTTAAAATCTCTAGTTTTCTAACCAGTATCTCTAACTTTCTATTCCACCTTTTCACAGAGCCATTAGAAGTTAGTGTCCCTCTATGATATTCAAAATAAAGTTCACCATCCCAAGTTGGAGTA
>Ga0209272_10001604_pt1 | contig 14042 bp, 10 predicted proteins | sample tdDd002_FD_187125 | JGI IMG/M metagenome (GOLD analysis project Ga0209272, IMG submission 187125) | Marine sediment microbial communities from the Atlantic coast under amendment with organic carbon and nitrate - tdDd00.2 (SPAdes)... | ecosystem: Environmental > Aquatic > Marine > Coastal >... | reverse complement strand
TTTCGCAATATGAAAATGATAAACGCCATCCGAACTTCGAGATTTTATCTCAAATCGCACAATACTTTAATGTTACGACAGATTACTTGCTTGGTATTGACCAGTTTGAGAAAAGTAATTTTGCTAGGGACATTGAAAAGATCGATGAAGAGTTATCTGGGCAATCCTACCAAGAGCTACTTCATAAGATGACCAGTAACTTGCTACTTATGAGCAGACATCATGATACAAAATCACTACAAATATTACATACGTTATATGATTCTATCACATCAATCGGTGTGGACTATCAAAAAGAATCAAGTAAAATTAATATTGAGGATTTATTATCGAACCATTTAGAACATAAAGAGGACATTGATCAAACTCTCAATCAACTCTTTAGACACCATATCAAGATTTGTTCTAATAATATCAATTAAAAATAGCCCTAGGGCTATTTTTATAGTTTAGAAGCAGCTGCTTCATCAATTAATATAATAACATTCTCATGTAAATGAAGTACCGATGCAGGTAAGTCTGGTTTGATATCATCTTTAACCAATTGGCTGATGATATCGGCTTTACCTTCACCTGATGCCATTAAAATGATTTTTCTAGATTTCATAATGGTTTTAATCCCCATCGAAATTGCTTTTTTCGGTACATCCTCAATACTGTCAAAGAATCTTTTATTCGCTTCAATTGTCTCTTCATCTAAGCTTACGATATGAGTCTTAGCTTCAAATTCAACATTAGGTTCATTAAATCCAATATGGCCATTATGACCAATGCCCAGTATTTGAAGGTCAATCCCACCATGAGATGCAATAGAGGATTCATAATTCAAACATTCCGATTCGAAATCTTCAGCCATTCCATTAGGAATATGGATATGATCCTCTCTAACATTAACGTGATTGAATAAGTTTTCTCTCATAAAACTATAATAACTTTGCTGATCTTCTTTTGGCAAATCCAAATACTCATCTAAATTAAAAGACGTTACTTCAGAAAAATTAATATTTCCCTCTTCATACAATTTGATGAGCTCTTGATACAGACCAACCGGTGTAGAACCCGTTGCTAAACCCAGTACTGAATCTGGTTTCCACATCAACTGCGACTGTATAAGAACAGCAGCCTTTTGACTTAAACTTTTGTAATCCTTTGATACAATAACTTTCATGAATTATCCTCCATACTTAACAGTACCATTAACAATGGTATATTGAACCTTCATATCTTTATCAAATACAGTGAGATCAGCATGATATCCGGTTTCTACTTTTCCTATTTTTTCTAATCCAAGCATAGTTGCTGGATTAAGTGTTACCATATTTATCAAATCATACAATTTGTAATCTGTATGGCTTTTTAAATTTCTTAGAGCATCATTCATTCTTAAAATACTGCCGGCTAAAGTGCCACTTTTTAACCTTGCGCTTGTATCATCTACTACAACGAGTTGTCCACCTAAATCATATTCACCCGGATCCATCTGACAAGCGCACATTGCATCGGTAACCAAAATCATTTTATCTTTTCCAATACAATCTCCTAGGACATCAAATAATCCCTCGTGGACATGTATCTTATCTGCAATTACTTCGAAATAAGGTTTTTTCTTAAAAACAGCACCTACAATACCAGGATTTCTATGATGTAATCCGGTCATACCATTAAAAAGATGTGTTGTGCTATCAATACCTGTTTCATAACCGTTAATTGCTTGTTCAAAAGTAGCAGCTGAATGTCCAATTGAAAACTTTATCTGAGAAGATTCATTCTTTAATCTTTTTACAAAATCAAGAGTCCCTTCTACCTCAGGAGCAATGGTCATTAAACGAATAATATCCATATGAGATTTGATCATATCATAATCTGGTGGAATGATATAACTGCCATTTTGAGCACCTTTGTATGATTTATTAATGAAAGGTCCCTCTACATGGATACCTAAAATATTCGCCCCTTTACTTTCAGATTTCATATAATCTGAAACTGTTTCAAAACTCTTTTTAATATCTTGTTTAGACATGGTCATCGTTGTTGCTAAAAAACTTGTCACACCATTTTTTAAAACAGCTTCTGAGATAGTATCTAATGACGACTTTTTACCATCCATGACATCAGCCCCTTTAGAACCATGAATATGAATATCTATAAATCCGCTAGATACATAAGCACCTTTAACATCAATAATATCACAGCCTTCTGTATTTAAATTGGTGCCTATTTCTAAAATTGTTTCATCCATAATAATATCCATCGATTCAATACGATCGTTAAATACTATTTGTCCATTAAGCAATGCTTTTTTCATTCAGCCTCCTAATCAATCAACTGATTTAGTACCACCGATTTTGCTACAACAAGCAAACCATAGATACCTGATACCTGACCTAGTTCTGATTTGTATATCTTGGTTTGAAACGGCATCATCTTTTTTACGGTTTCAGTAACACCCTCTATAAAGACTTCACTAACTTCACTGAGTACACCACCAATAATCACAGTTTCTAAATCCATCACGAGTGCAACATTGGCAACTACAATGCCCAACATCTCACCAGATGCTTTCATCAACTCTGATAAGTACACATCACCAGACTCAATAGCCTTTTGTATATCACAAATTTTTAGAGAATCCATCTGATTCTTTAATAATAAGGTCTTTTGACCCTCTTCAATATCCTTTTTAATCTTTTCTAGTAAAACAGGTGTTGAAATAGATTCTTCTAAAGTCTTACCATCTACTCCATGAATTTTTGAAAAGCCAATTTCACCAGCAAAGTTTCTTTTACCTTGAAATAACTCACCATTAATAATCAAACCTGCACCAACACCAGATCCTGACGAAACATACATTAAATCATCATAAGATTGTCCAACACCATAATGTTTTTCACCTAACGCCGCCATACTGATATCATTTTTCATAATAACAGGTACATGGTAGATTTCTGATAAAACCTTCTTTAGTTTTAAATCTGTCCAAAGATTGTCTTGGGGATTAGCAAAAATCTCATCCGTTAAATCATCAATAACCCCTGGTATGGCAATTGAAATTGCACCCAAAGAAGACAAATCATAATCATGAGAAGTAATCAGCTCATTAATGGCTGTTGTAAGACGTTGGACTAAAAATGGTTTTTTTTCAGTCACCTTCATCTCCAAGGTTGTTGAAAACATCAACTGTCCCGACAGATTTGATAGTGCGATTAAGGGTTGATTTCTATTTAAATCGATTGCAACTAATATTCTATGATTATAATTAAAATTAAGGAGTGTTGGTTTCCTACCGCCGCTGGATTCACCTTCTCCTGTTTCCACTAATATTTCTTTTTCTATTAACTTTTCAGCATTTAAGGAAATCGTAGGCTTTGAAATATTCAAATCCTTAGCGAGTTTTGCACGTGATGTTTCCCCATTTTCCATAAGGTACTGTATGATCAATTCTTGATTACTAATCCTAACACTTGATTGAGTTGCCATCTTATTCTCCTTAGTTAATAAACTTTACTAACTAAGTTTATCATGGTATTAAAAGAAAGTCAAAAAAAAAAGAGACTACTTTAATAAGTATTCTCTCTTCAGTATTCTTAAACTTATAACACTAGAGGGTTACCTCTCTAGAATTTTGTATCATCTACATTGTCTAACCATTTTTTAATTACAGTTGTAATCTTTTCAACTGAACCTACTTCAAATGGTGACTCCAAACCAGCAAGTTCTAATAAACCTAAGAACGATTTTTTTCCACCGGCTTTACATAAAGTAACATACGATTTCCAAGCATCTTCTCTGTTTTCCAGTGACTTAACCAAGTATTGGAATGCACACATTTGAGCCAATGTATAATCGATATAATAAAATGGCGTTTCATAAATATGTGCTTGTTTTTGCCAGAATCCACCCATTTCCAAATAATCAAAACCATCGTAATCAAGATGTGGTAAGTAAGTTTTCTCAATCTCACGCCACTTTGCTCGTCTCTCTACAGGTGTTGCAGTTGGATTGTTGTAAACGTAATGTTGGAACTCATCTACAGATACACCATAAGGAATAAATTGAAGACCTTCTTCTAAATGTACATATCTGAATTTATCACCGTCTTCTAAGAAGAATTCATCCATCCATGGCCATGTTAAGAATTCCATACCCATTGAGTGAATCTCAGCAGCTTCTGAAGTTGGCCAACTGTATTCTGGAACAATTGCATCTCTACTACTATATACTTGGAAGGCATGTCCAACTTCATGTGTTAGAACCGTTACATCACCCAAAGTACCATTAAAGTTCGAGAAAATAAATGGTGACTCATAATTAGGAATATAAGTACAATATCCTCCACCAGCTTTACCTTTTTTAGTAACAAGATCTAACAGTTCTTTTTCTCTCATAAACTTAAAGAATTCATCTGTTTCAGTAGAAAGTTCTTTGTACATTTTATCTGCTTTTGTAACAATCCACTCTGGATCCCCTTTTGGATCTGGATTACCTGACTTGAATCTAAAGTTCAGATCAAAGTATTTCATACCTTTCATATCTAATCTTTTTTCTTGTCTTGTTCTCAACTCGGAACAGATAGGAACAATAAAATCTCTTACTTGATTTCTGAAGGTTTCAACCATATGTTGATCATAATCAAGACGCTCCATACGTTTGTAACCTAATTCAGTAAATGACTCATAACCCATTTTCTTAGCCATTGTTGTTCTAACTTCTACTAAGTTATCATAGATTCTATCTAATGCTTCCAGATTATCATTTAAGAATCCGAAAGAAGCTTCATTGGCTTTTTTACGAACGTCTCTATCCTTAGATTCTTTGTATGGACCTAATTGTGATAGATTTAGAGTTTTACCATCAAACTCAATTGCAGCACCTGCGATTAATTTTCTGTATTCTGTAGCCAGCTTATTTTCTACCTTTAAGTCCTCTAGGATGATATCATCAAAAGTCTGAATCTGATTTTCAGCTTTCTTGAATAAAAGCTCTCCAAATTTTTCAATCAATTCATCTTTGAATTTCGATGCAATAATCGTCTTATAGTATTCTGTCTTTACGCCTTCAACTTCTGGCATCATTTCATCCATAAATTCCAATTCTTTATCATAGAATTCATCTGTTGTATCAATTGTATTTCTAATATAACAAAGCTCTTCCATTGTTTGTATATTGTTTTCTGATTTATTAAGTGCGGTCATTATTTCGATTTGTTCTTTAACTGTATTAGCAGCTTTAAAGGCTTCTAATCTCTCTTTCACTTCTTTTTTATATCCTTCAATATCAGGACGTTTATACTCATAATCTTTAAACTTTAACATAAAAAAATCCCCCTTTAATTTTAGTATAACCTAAAATCATAGAAAGATTCTTTACAAATATATTTCACTACCTGCTTTTTAATATTCATTACCATTCATCAGTACCCTTTAATTGCTGAATCAAAGTATCTTTTATGGTATTTTCATCAATGGTATTACCTTCTAAATACAAGTAATCTAACTTAGATAGATAAGTCAACGCTTCAATTGAAGTTATTTGATTGAAACTCAAATCAACAATATAAAGTTCAGTTAAATAGACAAGAGATGTTATATCAGTAATCTGATTATTTTTAAGTTTTAGAATTTGTAAATCAGAGAGTTTTTCAAGTGGTTTCAACTCAATCAATCGATTGTCATCAAGCTCTAATTCGATAAGATTTTCTAATAGTTCTATGCCCCCTAGATCATAAATATCATAACCACTTGCATTTAAACGTTTGATACTTTTTAAGTCCCTATCGGTAATGACTCCAGACTGTTTGTTCAGTTGATCTTTTACAGCCTGGTTTAAACTTGGATCATTAAAATAAACAATAAATATGTCTGTTTCTGTAATTTGATCCAAAAAAGTCCCCAATACGTTGTAATCAGCTATATAATTACTTTCGATATAGAGTGATGTTAATTGGGTCAAATCGATTAACGCTGAGACATCTGATATTTTATTTCTGCTAATATCTAATACACTTAAATTTTTCATAGGTTTAATCACTGATATGTCAGTGATACTATTGTAGCTTAAATTTAAAGATTCTAATAATGTTAACTGCTCCAAAAACTTAATAGAATCTAAATTGGAATGACTCATTTCAAGATGTTTGAGATTCTTTAAATCTGCTATCAGCTCATAGTTTCCTACAGGTTTATTTATTATCAATTGTTCTAAATTCAAAGCATGTTCAATACCGCTGATGTTATTAACATCAACTGAAGATAAATCTAAAGTTCTCAATTTCTGTAAATCATAATAACTCAACAAGTCCTTTTCTATGCCCAAGGTCTCTCTGATTACTCTTTCGAATTCAGGATCTTCAAAAGTTACATCTACTAAAAAATCTGTAGTCCTGAGACCGCCAAATAAATTTTCTATCACTTCAATTGATTCAATCGGGTTATTTCTAATCAACAACACTTCTAGTTCTGTCAATTGATTTAATGGTGATAAGTCACTCACTCTATTGTTCTGTATATCCAACAATGTTAATTGATTAAGTGCGGTAATTGGAGAAATATCAGTTAATAAATTATTGGATAAAGTCAACGAATTCAAGTTTTCTACAACTTCAATGCCTTCTAAAGATTCTATCCCTAAAAAAGATAAATCTAGATGTGTAATTTCTTTTAAAGATTTACTTTCTATTTTCATAACGCGGTCAACTTCTCGTCTCAATGTATTGTCTTTGATCTTAATGGTTTGTTGACACCCCATCAATAATACACATAATATAAATATAATAAATTTCTTCATAGTCACCTCAAAAATAACGTGTTGATACTCTTCATTATAACATCAAGGAGCATCAACACGTTATGATTAATTTTGATTTTCTAAAATATATTGAATCACGTCACCGTCAACTTCAATATCTGGTATAACACCCATTTCCGTATCTTCTTCACTTGGTCTTGCAAAGTACTGATATGGCACTGCAAGTCTTGTGTTCAAATTCGGTGCTGTTACTAAGTGAATTGATTTAAAGCTACTAGGATTGGTTCCTGTTGTTTGTCCAATTAATGTTGCCGCTTCATAATCTTTAACTAAAGCTGCAAATTCTGAAGCTGCTGCGAATGTATCGCTTGCAATAGCAATATAAACTTGACCTTCAAAAGGTACAACTTCTTCATATGGTCTAGTTTCTTCATTAAATCCTGCAGAAACGGTTTCACCAATTTTATCTGAGAAATTATCTTTCATATAACTGTCTTCCAGAAGAGCTGCATCACTGATTTTAGCTTCGATATTACCATATAATCTAAACGGTTTATCAGTTAAATATGACATCAGATATTTAGAATACTCTGTATTTCCGCCAATATTATCTCTAATATCGATGATTAATGTGTCAATTGGATTCTCTTCAATTTTAATAAATGTTGCTTCAATAAATCTTTTGAAAGATGAGAAACCATCAAACTTGTATATAGAAATTAATCCCACACCATCATCTATTACTTCATAGGTATGTGTTTGTACTTCTGGTAATGGCTGTAAAACAATATTGTCTATCGATGCACCATCAAGAGTTACTTCTTTAGACATATCATCTTCTAAATAAGATATCTGGAATGTTTCTGAATCACCATAAACAACATAATACAATCTATGGAACTCTTTAACCAAACCATTTTCGATTTCAGCTTGTGTTGTTCCTGATATATAAGCTTCTAATTCCTTTAATACATCTTCTGCAACTTTTCCGTTAATTGAAGTTACCTCTGAGTGGAGAGAAATCTCTTCCGATCCAGTGTAACTAGATTCTAGATATATTTTATTGTCTTTTATTGATACTTGATAAGGGAAGAAATGATCTCCATTTTCAATTTGATATTTAAAATAATCTGCCAAAGGTTCTAAAATTGTCTTACCATCTTTTAAAGAAGCAAATAAAGGTGCAACCAACTGATAAAATTCTACTTGATCGCCAGTTTCAAACGATGCTTTAATCGTTTCTACCGATTCATTAAAGGTATCTTTATCTGTATATTTATATAAATCAGGATGAACCTTTTCTGCTGATTCAATCAATACATCTAAATCACTAATAGCATTTAATACTTCCGGTGATTGAGTCTCTTGTTCTGTTTTTTCAACTTCTTTTGTACAGCCAACAAGTGCTAGTATCATTACTAGCACAAGTAATATAATTCGTTTCATGATAGCCTCCATTAATCTTTTTCTCTGTCTCTCATTATTTTAAATGAATTTCCTATGATTGTCTATTTTATTCTTCTGCTATCACATAAATTGCAGCTGGAACAACTTCTATATCAATTGGGAAATCGCCGCCTTGCTCTCCATCAATGTCTAAATCTAACTTTTGATCATCCATGAGTTCAATCTGTAAATGTTTACTTCTAAAGAAATCCACATACTTACTCTCAAGATGTTTACCCATTAGAATTTTCATAAATAGATCTGCTTGCATTACAATTGGAGCTTTTTTCAAGAATATACAGTCAAAATAACCATCTTGAATTTCTGCTATCGGTGACATCTTATCAAATCCACCAACAGATGAAGAATTGGTGATTAAAAATAGATGATAATCATCTTCATGGTTAAATTCGTCTGAAGTTACTTTCAGTCGATATGACTGTGTTAAACTTTTAGGAAGATTCATCATAGCTTCTAAATAATAGGCACTTCTACCTAAATATTTTTTTACTTCTTTCTTTGTTTCATGCGCAATCGATGTAAAGATCCCTGCTGCAGCAATATTAATAAAAACATCACCATTAATAACACCGATATCAACCGGTATTTTATGATGTGACTCAACTAATCTTAAAAAAGCTTCAGCAGTATTTGGTAGTTTTAAATGATTTGCGAAATCATTAACCGTTCCTGTTCTGAAGATAGCCATAGGGATTTCAGTCTGACACTCATAAAGCGCTTTCGCGACTTCATTAACAGTTCCATCGCCACCTGATACAATAATCATATCATAGCCTTCGCTTACGGCTAACTTAGCTTCATAATAAGCATCGTCTTTTTTCTGTGTCTTAAACAAATGCATGATATATGACTTATTGAGTAGTAGCCTGCAAAGTTCATTAAATTCATCTTCAAATCCAACACGACCAGATGATGGATTTTGTATTATTTTAAGCTTTTTCATCTGCTCACCTCTTAACATTATTATACATAGTATTAATTATATATATAACCGATATTATACAATCATAATCTTTATTAAGAAAAAAATAAGCTTTAAAAGCTTATTTAACTAAATAAAAGGATATTATACAAAGTATCACAGTAACAGCAAATAAACTGAGTGCATACTTTTCAGACCATCTAAATTCTCTCACATACTGTTTCTTTTCTAATTTACTTTTCTTTTTAACGGCTTGTTTCATATCTTTTCTTGCTGATATAAGTAATATTGCTGTAGCGGCTAAAGTTAACATTGCACCAATAAAAACTAAATCAGTCATTGTTGTTTCAGTCAATAATGATACCAAATAAGACAAACCTAAAATACCAACTAAAACAATCAAATCAGTCATTAATAATTTTTTCAAATGATATTCCTCCTTGCTCATATCATAACATGTACATATTATAAATTCTATCACAACTCATAGTGCAATCGATTGCATTGTTTGTTCAAAAATATTATAATATAAATCAGGAGGTAACTATGTTTACACAATTAATTGAAAATGAATACTTAATTACTAATGGTATCGGTGGATTTAGTTCATCTAGTCTTACAGGGGCTAACACAAGAAAGTATCACAGCATTTTGAATGCATCTTTTAACCCACCAGTAAGTCGCCATGTCTTATTGTCTCGAGTAATTACAACTTTGGAGATAGAGAACAATATCTTTACACTTGAGAGTACTGTTAACACCAATAATAAAGTAGACAATACTGAATATACTCAGAGTTTTTCAGATATGCCTATACCAACATTTAAATATGACATCAAAGGTATCACAGTAACAAAAGAAATTTCGATGAAAAATGGTCACAATACATCAACGGTTTTATACACCATTAAAACAAGTGACAAACCAATCACTTTAAAAGTTTATTTACATGTTAATTCTAGAGATCACCATGACTTATCTGTTAAAAATGGATTTAAATATGATATAACATCTTCTGGTACGTCATTATCACTGAAAAATGAATTAACACCTTTTAATATAAATGGATTTGGTAAATACAATGAAGTGAACGAATGGGCTGAAGAAGAGTTCTACAGTGTTGAGAAGCGTCGTGGACAAGACGATGTAGATACAAATTTCATACCAGGATATTATGAAGTTACAATTCCTGCTCATACATCTGTTTCTTACGGAATAATTGCCTCTACAGAAGAAATTAATGAAAGTTCTGAGTCAATTGTTGCTGATGAGAAAAAAAGACGTATAGACTTATTTAACGACGACGATTTGACATCACAAAGACTTCATATAGCATGTGACCACTTTGTTGTAGATAGAAAATCTACCAATTCAAAAACAGTCATCGCTGGTTATCCTTGGTTTACTGATTGGGGACGTGATACAATGATTGCTCTACCAGGACTAACATTAACAACCAAGAGATATGATGATGCAAAAGATATCATTCGTACATTTATTAAATATGAAAAAGATGGTTTGATACCTAATATGTTCCCAGATGATAATGTAGAACCAATGTACAATACTATCGATGGAACACTTTGGTTATTCATAGCGATTCATCATTATATGAAAGCAACAAATGATACATTGTTCTTGAAGGAGATTTATCCAACTCTAAATAGGATTATTGAAAAACACATCTCAGGTACAACTTATGATATTCATGTGGATTCGGATGGCTTATTATCTGGTGGTGATCCCACAACACAACTCACATGGATGGATGTAAAGATTGATGGTCATGTTGTAACGCCAAGACATGGTAAAGCGGTTGAAATTAATGCGTTATGGTATAATGCCTTACAAATTATGAATCAATTAACGTGTGATAACAGTTTAGAATCATCAATTGATTACAATGAGTATGCTAAGAGATGTCTTAACAGTTTTAATGAGAGATTTTGGAATGAAGATGGTAAATACTTATTTGATTTAATACAAGACAACAAACCGGTTGACCGTATTAGACCTAATCAGATATTTGCTGTAAGCTTACCTCATAAAATGTTGTCACTTGAAAAAGAAAAAATGGTCATCAAAACTGTAGAAGAAAGATTATTAACACCAGTGGGTTTAAGATCTCTTTCTCAAGATCACGAAGATTACAATGCTGTTTATAATGGAGATGTTTACAAAAGAGATTATGCCTATCATCAAGGAACTGTATGGGGTTGGTTAATCGGTCCATATCTAGAAGCCCATTATAATGTTTATCAAGATAAAGCATATGTGTTAAAACACCTAGAAGGTATGTTTAAACATTTAGATGATACAGGTATTGGAACCATTTCAGAAGTATTCTCAGGTGATTTACCTCATCATGCTCGTGGATGTTTTGGACAGGCGTGGTCTGTTTCTGAAACGCTAAGAGTTTACAAAATGGTTCAAGATTAATATCAAATATATTGCAGATTAACAGGGACATTGTTTAAAAACAATGTCCCTGTTCTATTCTATGCTTTTCATTTATTCAGTTGACTTATTTAAATAGCATATAACACTTTCAATCAAGTTTTCATCAGAATTTCATATTAATTCCCCTTACCTTTTCCTTTATTGTTACCGTTGTTTAAAGGATTGCCGTTTGATTTTTTTTCTATTTTAATCATCTCACGAATTTCTTTAGCGAGTGATTTTAAATCTATATCAGTTTGATTCAAACGGCTTCGGAAACTATTAACATCATATCCCTGTGATTCTGCTCTATTTAAAAACCGTTCTACTTGTTCAATACGCTTTTCTTGACTTTTCTCAATAATTTCACCTTTTTGTTTAAATTTTTCAGCATTCTCAGCTTTACTAAAATACTCTTTTACAGATATAGAGCCTTCCTCAGTAGCTATTGATCCTTTAATTATATACAATCCAACAGGGATTTTTTTACCTTCTGCTTTTCTTAATTCTACTTTTGTTGCTTTTATCATAGCAACGTTTACTGATTTCATTTCATCACTTTCATTAATACGTGTTTTTATTCTTTGTCCCAAATTATCAACTTCTTCTGAATTGTCCTTCATTGGAACTGATGTAACCAGAACAAAATCTTCTTCTAAATCCTCATCATTAATGAAGCCAGCATTCTTAGCCTTTGTTATTATCATCTCTATTGCTAACACTGCATCTATACCAATTATATCATCCAAGATCATTGTTTTAGCATCAGCATTCAATGCTTTATAAGCAACAACCATTTGATCAGAGTCTATAGAAAGTTTAACACTTGGATTAATATCAACAGTTAGCACTATTGATTCATCTATATTCTCCTCTTCATTAGCAGCACAGCTTACAAAACCTAACAAAACTAAAATCATCACAATCACCATGAAAATTTTTATTTTACTCATAATATCACCTCTTTTATATTATACAAACTAAAAAACATAAATGGGGACCATTTTACATAATAAATTTTTAGATAAACATATGAAACTAAAAATGCAACTTAATAAGTAAGAGATTCTTGCTCGTAGTTAGATTTCTATTTTTCCAAAAAATAAAAAAAAGTCAAGGGCCTGAATCCTTGACTAATATATGTTCTTTAGGCTTGTGAACCTGTATATAACAGGGTTCTTGGTCCCAAGAAATGCCGTATTTAGTTCATAAAAAATACCCAACTTTGAATTAGGTAGTTTTCAAATTGGCGCGCCCTAAGGGATTCGAACCCCTGACCTTCTGGTTCGTAGCCAGACACTCTATCCAGCTGAGCTAAGAGCGCAAAATTGGAGGCGGCACCCAGATTTGAACTGGGGATAAAGGTTTTGCAGACCTCTGCCTTACCACTTGGCTATGCCGCCAAAAAAAAATGGTGATCCATCCGCGACTCGAACGCGGGACACCCTGATTAAAAGTCAGATGCTCTACCGACTGAGCTAATGGACCAGGTTTAAAATAAATATGGAGCGGGTGAAGGGAGTCGAACCCTCGCAACTGCCTTGGAAGGGCAGGGCTCTACCACTGAGCTACACCCGCAAATTTGGAGCAGAAGACGAGATTTGAACTCGCGACCCTCGCCTTGGCAAGGCGATGCTCTACCACTGAGCCACTTCTGCAAATATGGTGGTGGGAGAAGGATTCGAACCTTCGAAGACGCAGTCAACGGATTTACAGTCCGTCCCCTTTGGCCACTCGGGAACCCCACCAAATATGGAGCTAGTGAAGAGACTTGAACTCCCAACCTGCTGATTACAAGTCAGCTGCTCTACCAATTGAGCCACACTAGCATATTTAAATAAAAAAAATGGCGATCCAGAAGGGATTCGAACCCTCGACCTCCAGCGTGACAGGCTGGCGTTCTAACCAGCTGAACTACTGGACCGCGTTTATTGGTGGGAGTAACAGGACTTGAACCTGTGACCCTCTGCTTGTAAGGCAGATGCTCTCCCAACTGAGCTATACTCCCATAATGGTGACCCCTAGGGGAATCGAACCCCTGTTACCGCCGTGAAAGGGCGGTGTCTTAACCGCTTGACCAAGGGGCCTGGTTAAAAACTTTAATGGTAGCGGCGAGTGGACTCGAACCACCGACCTCCCGGGTATGAACCGAGCGCTCTAGCCAACTAAGCTACGCCGCCATATATTTGGTTGCGGAGGCAGGATTCGAACCTACGACCTCCGGGTTATGAGCCCGACGAGCTGCCAACTGCTCCACTCCGCGTTATATTGGCTCCAAGAGTGGGACTCGAACCCACGACCTATCGGTTAACAGCCGATTGCTCTACCAACTGAGCTATCTTGGAAAAAACTAGCAACGTCTTACTTTCCCAGGGGGTTGCCCCCCAAGTATCATCAGCGCTAAGAAACTTAACTTCTGTGTTCGGGATGGGAACAGGTGTAGCCTTCTCGCTATAGTCACTAGATTTTT
>Ga0209272_10001602_pt1 | contig 14050 bp, 11 predicted proteins | sample tdDd002_FD_187125 | JGI IMG/M metagenome (GOLD analysis project Ga0209272, IMG submission 187125) | Marine sediment microbial communities from the Atlantic coast under amendment with organic carbon and nitrate - tdDd00.2 (SPAdes)... | ecosystem: Environmental > Aquatic > Marine > Coastal >... | reverse complement strand
CAAGTCACAAATCACTTTCTCGCTTAAGGCCTCCATTGCTTCTGCAGAAACACTTGGGTAAGCTTGAGTACTTTCAGCGATATAGGCTAAATGATGTTTCTTTTGCTTGTAATCCAGATTGCCATCCGTTAATACTTCGTGAACTCTATATTTAATATCTTCCATAATTTCTATAATTATATAATCCCTTAACCTGGATTAATACAGTCTTCAAAAATAGTTAAAAGACAGCTCAGTATAAAACTGTTTTATAAAAGACTTGATGAGGCTTTTATTTTTAATATCAGGGACAAAAAAGAGTTCATGAATTATAATGTAATTCGTGAACTCTTCATGTTAATATTTCAGGCAAGCTTCGGTTATATTTTCTTCTTTAAATCTCCTGCGTAACTTATCAAACCCGCGTCTTTACTGCTATCGTTTAGCCACGGCTTTATCTCATCTGATTTTTCAATCTTATCTTTTTCTCTATCGAGTTCATCTTCCGAATAGGAATACATCATATCCGCAGAGATGACATGATCCATTTTCTGAATCTTTTTCAACTTAGCGATTTCCTCACTAATACCTTCCCCATCAATTGTCACGATGATTTTTGTTTCATCATGCAAATAATATTCACACAAATCACTTTCTTTAAGCTTAGCCACCAATTGTTCTGAGTGCTCAGCTAAAGAGCGAATCACTATACTTGATATATTCATAGTATTCTATTTTATCCTATTGTACAGACGCAATGCTTTGAGTCTTTCTCTACTAATTATTTACGCCTTCAGTAACGTTCTCTTTCAGATTTGATTCTTTGATACCGAAGGTTTCTCTGAACTCGCGAGTAAACAAATTTTCAATATCAATGGTAACATCAGCCTGAGGTGCGTGACATTGCGAGCAGTTAAAATAAGCATTATTTAGCTCTTTTCTTTCCTCTATGAATACTTCTGCATCTTTTGGATTCACATATTTGCCATCTACCAATACCAATTGTGGACGCCACGATTGGAAATGAGTTTTGGAGATCTCACGAGCCCCTGATTCTTCTACTTTATCAGGCATGTGGCAACTTAAACAAATATTATTATCCATTTTAATTGGGAAAAAACCTGCAGTTGTATGAGGAATCATTGGTGGCGCATTCTCAAAAGATCGCTCAATTGTTGTTCCTACTTCAGGTTTATCTTCGTTAAAATTAGCTTTCATCTTAAAGTTGGTTTCATCCGAATTTAAATCCGCATCGATAAAACCCAATTGATCTTCATCAATTTTATTCTCCTTTGGCTGGTTACAAGACACTAGAAAAAACAGTGCAATCAGGGCTAGGTATTTCATTTTATTAGATTTTAGATTTTAGATATGAGATTTTACTCAATCTAATACTTTCTTTTATTAGGTTTATTTCTTCTTTAGATCAAATTTTAAAGCGTACTTCAAAGCGTTATCATCGCAAACTTCTATGCATCTACCGCAATTGGTACAAGCCCCTGATCGAATAAAATCACTTTCTTTGCCAACAATCGACAGAACGGGTTCTTCTATACAAACATCGAAACAAGCCATACAGTTGGTACAATTATCTTTATCGTGCTTTACCTTGATAATAGCTTGCTTGCCTACAAGAGAATAGAATCCTCCTAAAGGGCAAATATGCCCACACCAACCTGCTTTAAGAATAAACAGATCGACAAGGAAAACAACTGCCACAATTGCCCAACCAGCTCCCGAACCGAATACAATAGCTCTGTGAAGCATAGAAATTGGACTAATAATTTCAAAGGCTGCCAATCCAAAAACTGCTGATACTATTAGACTTAAAGCTAAAAGATAGTAACGTAGATTTCTGGATAAAGCAACTCGTACTTCTGTTTCAATCTTGAACATTCTACGCAAGCGGAAGGCCAAGTCCGTAATAATATTCATTGGACAGATCCAGGAGCAAAACATTCTGCCGCCAACCAGCATATAGATCAGTAAGATGATTAATGCACCAATTAAGACAGAACTCGAAGCCAAAAAGCCAGATGCTAATATTTGTAAAACTGCATAAGGATCGCTTAAATTCAATGAATCAAGAATAATGGCAGAACTATAATTGCCTCGAAGCAACTCCCATCCCCAAAAATTCCCTCCTACAAAGAGAAAGAGTATGGATAGCTGAATGACTCGCCTTGGTATTAAAAACTTATATTTTCTCATTCAATTTTCTTTATTCATCGATTAAATCATCATCGTTTAAATAGTCGATTGCCGAGTCAACATCTTTGTCGTCATCTACTTTTTCGATTTTCTCGTTTATGCGCTTTTCATCTTCTTTTTCCCATCCTTTTATGTAATGGTCACCCACTTCACCAGTAGCCTTATCGATAGGCAAAACGAAGATGGCAGCTTTCTCAGCAATACATGCCTGTTCGCAAACACCACATCCAGTGCAAACATCAGAATGAACAATCGGAAGTAATTTGGCATGCATGCCTGTTCTTTTATTTACTTCGTAGTCCAGAGTGATGGCTTTATCAATCAATGGACAAGCACGATAACAAGCCTCACAACGAATGCCCCAATAGGCCAGACAAGATTCTTTGTGGATCACTGCCAATATTTTCGAATTGTTGATCTCTGGTGATTCTTCTTCTTCTTCTTTCGATAAAAGTTTAAGATCCAAAGCTCCCGAAGGACAAGAATTGGTGCAAGGCATATCGGTACACAGATAACAAGGAATACTTCTTGGCTCGAAATATGGCGTTCCGTTGGTAATACCATCGCCGGGTTCAGCTAGTTTAAGTGTATCGTATGGACAAGCTTCAACGCACTGACCACATTTGATGCAAGCTTTCAGAAAATTTTTCTCTTTCAAAGCACCTGGAGGTCGAAGCACATAATCAGCCTTGGTCGTTGTTTGAATGGCTTTTCCCCATATCAAACCACCAGTGCCCATAAACACGGCTCCCTCCATCATTCTTTGAATTACTTTTCTTCTTGTTGCCATAGATTTCATATGAACTATAAATTATGAATTCAGAATTATGAGTTATAAATTATTCAAACTCATAATTCCTAATTCATCATTCAATTACGCTTTCGTTATCTTAACTGCACACTTTTTAAAGTCCGTCTCCTTCGACATCGGACAAGTCGCATCCAAACATAGTTTGTTGATGAATACTTTTTCGTCGAACCAAGGCACATAAATCAATCCTCTTGGAACACGGTTTCTACCTCTTGTTTCAATGTGTGCTTTTACACGTCCACGTCTTGATTCTACCCAAACCAAATCGCCTTCAACCAAGCCTTGATCTGCTGCATCTTTTGGATGAATGTAACACAAAGCTTCAGGTACAGCACGATATAATTCAGGTACTCTCATTGTCATGGTTCCCGAATGCCAGTGCTCCAAGACACGGCCTGTACACATCCAATAAGGATATTCTTTATTTGGAATTTCTGGTGCTTCCATATATGGACGGAAGAAGATCTTTGCCTTATTTTTCAAATCAATCTTAGGTTTCGACATGTCAGGCTTTGAGATAGATCCCTGAGGCATCTTCTTCAATGCTTTTCCGTAGAATGCAAATGGTCCAACATCAGCTTTCTTAGCATATACATCGTATTCTGAATTGAAACGCCATAGCGTTTCTTTACCATCTACAACAGGCCATTTTAATCCACGACATTTGTGATAAGTGTCAAAATCGGCTAAATCGTGACCATTTCCGGTACCAAACTTACGATACTCTTCCCAAATGTATTTGTGCATAAAGAAACCGTAACCTTCGAATGGTTTACCATCCGAACCAATTACTTTACGCTTATCGCCACCAGATTCGGTGTTGATTTTTCCTTCTCCAATTGGGTCTGGCCAAGCATATTTTTTGGCATCTTCGTTTGCAAATAAGACGTCGTATAGTGTATCATCAGGCGAGTAACCCATTGCTTTGGCTCCTTCAAGAACATCAGGAAGTCCATCCTTTAAGCCAGGAACTTTTTGTGCGCCCCAAACTTCGCTTAATTTGAATCGCTTAGCCAATTCAACAAACTGCCAAACATCAGGCATCGCGTCACCAACCGGTGTTACCTGCTGTTTCCAATGTTGGGTTCTTCTCTCTGCATTTCCATATGCTCCCCACTTCTCATAGATCATCGCCGAAGGCAGTATCAAATCGGAAACCTTAGCCGAAATACCAGGATATCCGTCGGAACAAACAATAAAGTTATCCATCTGACGAGCTGCCTTAATCCAGTGATTGGCATTCGCAGTATTCTGATAGGGGTTACAAACGTTAATCCATGCAAATTTGATCTTTCCATCCTCAATATCGCGGTGAATTTTCATCAAGTGGCTACCTGGTTTGGGGTTGATGGTTCCTGCAGGTACTTTCCACAATTTTTCTGAAATTTTACGGTGTTTAGGATTCGCAACGACCATGTCTGATGGCAAACGATGAGAGAATGTTCCTACCTCACGTGCAGTACCACAAGCCGATGGTTGTCCTGTTAAACTAAAGGCTCCGTCACCTGGCTTCGATTGTTTTCCAAGTAATAAATGCACCATATAAGCTTGTTCATTGACCCATGATCCTCTGGTATGCTGATTGAATCCCATGGTCCAATAAGAACAAACTTTACGTCCTTTCTCTATGTAAAGATCAGCCATAGCTTTCAGCTTCTTCTTGAAATCTTCTATCGACTCATCAGGATCACCTTTTGCAACATTCGCCACATAATCCAAATCGTAGGCCTTTAGTGCTTTCTTAAATTCTTCGTACTGGATGATCCAATGGTTCATGGCTTTGTTGCGATGAGTCATTTCCATCACATCACCTTCTTTATAACCAAGGTATGATAAAGCTTTCCCTTCATCCGCAGTTAGCTTTTTAGCTACCTCATGCTTCACCGTTTCTTTTTCCTTATCGGTAAACTTCGGGTGATCAGGCTTACGCATGCCGTAACCTATATCGACAAAACCGGTTGCAAATACAGTATAGTTTTTTACAAAATCCCAGTCAATGGCCTGTGGTTGATTGTATACTATTTCGTGAGCAATGTAATTCCAAATCGCAAGATCTGTATTGGGCTTAAAAATGATTTCAATATCTGCTAAATCGGAAGTACGATTGGTATAAGTAGATAAGTTAATCACCTTAGTTCTTTCCGGATGACTCAACTTGTTTTCGGTAATTCTAGACCACAGAATAGGATGCATTTCCGCCATGTTGGCTCCCCAGGTTACAATCGTATCGGTAATTTCCATATCATCGTAGTTACCTGCCGGCTCATCGATACCAAATGCTTGAATAAAGCCAACTACAGCCGAAGCCATACAGTGACGGGCATTAGGATCGATATTATGTGAACGGAAACCAGCTTTCATCAATTTTGATGCAGCATAGCCTTCCATAATGGTATATTGACCCGAACTGAAGATACCAATACCAGTTGGGCCTAATTCTTTCATAGCCGATTTCATATGCTTCTCCATTTCGTCGAAAGCACGTTCCCAGCTTATGGTTTTAAATTTTCCGTTTTTGTCGAATTCACCATTCTCGTTCATACGAAGTAATGGTTTCTTCAGACGGTCGGCACCGTACATTATTTTAGCATTAAAATAGCCTTTAATACAATTCAATCCACGGTTTACCGGTGCCAATGGATCTCCTTTTACAGCAAGTATTTTATCATCTTTGGTGGCAATCATGATACCACAACCGGTACCACAAAATCGACATACAGCCTTGTCCCACGACCAGCCTTTTTCAGCTTCGCGAGCTTCTGCTTTCAGAGTTTCAGGAATGGCAACGCCAACTGCTGTTGCAGCTGCTATAGCCGCCGAACTCTTTAAAAAATCACGCCTTGCAAGTTTCATATATTTTAAGATATTAAGTTCAAAGTATAAAGGTTAAAAGAGTTCTACGCTTCCTCTTCTCTGGCTTTTTTAATGTTTCTCAAGCCAAATACTATAAAAAGGAGAACAAGCCATACGCCAAAGACAGTTACAAAAAAGCTTGCTTTCAACCATACCGGAGCCATTTTGTCGGTACTCCAAAGATGACGTCCTTCGATAGCAGATTTGCGAATCGTCGGTTTAGCCATTATCAGGTTTTCATTAAGCTTTGCCCTGGCGAATTCCTTGTTCGCTTTTACCAAAACATTTATTTTCCCTTCTTCATCACCTGGTAATGTTGGGTCAACATCGATATAGGCAATTCCCAATTCGTTAGTTAGAGCTTTGCCTAGTAAGTGCTTCCCAAATGTTCCCATTACGTAGGCGCTTACGCTAACTTCTGGTTGAGGAATTTCTTTTGCATTTACTTTAACAACCAGCTTATCAATGTTATCATCAAAACTTAAATTCATAACATACTCTGGAATTACAACACCTTCCATATTAGGTAATTCCTGCTTATAGTTATCGTTAAAGCTACGGATGTAGGCAACAATATTCCAAAGTTCATCATCGGCGAAACCATCAGCGAATTTGGGCATGCTACCACGTCCCATTTTAATTTTATGGAACAAGGCGCCATCAGTTTGTAACTGAAACTGATCTGATGCCGGATCGCCTGGAGGCGGAGACATCGGGGTAAAGTCATCTTGCCCAGGTGTACCGTGGCAGGATGTACAAGAGTTTTCATATAACATTCTTCCTTCTAGAATCATATCATCATCGAAAAGAAAAGGGCTTAAGTTCTCATTTTCTTTGGCAGGAACCTGCCAGTCGCTTTGTGCATTCACATTTGCCACAGCCAAAAAGCAAAGGCAGAACAGAATGATCAATCTATATTGTGTCATATTCTTCATGGTGCTACTTCTTATTGTGGTTTAACTCTTCTTTTACTTCCCAAATTGGAACGACCGGGAATAATTTTGCTAATACGGTCATAATCAATAGTACCAAAATGAATGAAGCTGCCGTTATTGCTATTTCAGGAACTGTAGGAGAATAGCTTGTCCAATGTTCAGGTTCATTTTGAATTGGATAGTATGGAGCCAATTGAGTAGGAACCACGATTAATACTCTTTTGAACCATGCACCAGCTAATATGACTATTGATATTAGCATTAGAGGTAAAGGTTTACGCATAGGTTTGAATAAGATCAAAAGGAAAGGAATGACTAATCCTCCCAACTGAACGAGCCAAAACATGACTGATTCGTGTCCGTATAACATTTCGTGTACATGCCTGGCATCGGCTGTGTTGGCTTTATAACCCGGAACGATAATTTCATTGATATTGAAATACACATAAACTAAAGCAACCAGCACCAATAATCTACCCATGCGGTCGAAATGATCGACTGTAATGTAATCTTTCAGCTTGTAATTTTTCTGGAAGAAATACATGGCAATGATGACCGCTGCACAACCTGCAACAAAGGCTCCAGATACAAAGTAAGGACCGAATATTGGTGAATCCCAACCCGAACGAAGCGTCATAGCAAACAACCAGGAGGTTACGGTATGAATGGATAGAGCAATTGGAATAATAAGGATTAATAAGATACGTGTGTAATTGTTCATGATCTTAAACTGCTTTGCATTTCCGTTCCAGCCCAGTGCCAGAATTTTATACATTTTCTGTTGCCACTTTGGAACATCTTTTAGTTTATCACGACACAGTGCGATATCAGGAAGCATTGGAATATAAAGTAGTAAGGTGCTTATAGCAACATAAGTTACCACAACGGCAATATCCCAAACAATTGGCGATTGAACTCGACCATGTATAAATACATTTAGCAGACGATCAGGACGTCCCATATCTGTAATAATAATTAAACCTGCTACCATGGCAAAAGCGACAGCAACCAATTCGGCGATCCGCGCCAAGGGTTTTACCCAGCTAACATTCATCAAACCGAGAACCGACGAAATAAGCATCCCAATTAAAGAGGTCGCTACAAAAAATACAAAATTGGAAATATAGATTCCCCACGATACATAGTCGTGAAGTCCAGTCACGCCTAGTCCGTTTTGTAATTGTTGATAATAGTAGTACAAACAAATTATAAGTGATACCGTAAGCAAGGATAGCCACAATTTCGACTTGCCTCCCCAGTTCACATTTTTTAAAAGATCCTGTTCGATTTGCTCTTCGTTCAGTCCTTTTGTTATCGTTTCATTCATAGTTTTGGTGATTAGTAAGTGGTCAATAGATATCAGTAATTGATAATTTTTAATTACTAATTGATTCTATCCCTCGCTTTCTCTTGGAGGCAAATAATAAACACTTGGTTTTGTTCCCAGTTCAGGCATTAGCGTGTAAGCAGCGTTGTCATCCAGTAATTGACTTAAACGAACCGTTTTCTTTGTAGTACCGTTGGTAACCAAATCTTCGTTCTGATCACCGAAATAGTATACCCCATTCGGACAAGCCGATACACAGTAAGGCAATTTCCCTTCACGCACTCGGTCTGCTGAAAAAGCACATTTTGTCACTGTTCCTTTCTTTTGAGGTACGTTAAGTTCCATATCGTAAGTTACTTCAGCAAATTCCTCTGATTTTTTTGGTTCTGTCCAGTTGAAAGTACGGGCAGAATAGGGGCATGCCGCTACACAGAAACGACAACCTATACAACGTTCATTGTCGATCAGTACAATGCCGTCCTGGCGCTTGAAAGTTGCATCAACCGGACAAACAGAGACACATGGTGGGTTGTCGCAATGCTGACAAGTTTTAGGCATCCAGTAAGATGTGTCGCGAACGGGATCTTCCATCTCCAATACATTCAAATGATGCATTTCTGGCTTTAGTTGGTGTGCACTTTGGCAGGCTTTCATGCACTTACGTGCATTTTTGCATTTGGCCAAATCTACAACCATTACGAATTTTTTGCCTGGAATTCCTTCCCGTCCTCGCTCTTGAAGGTAGCTTAGATCTTGGATTTTATCTCCGGATTTAAGGTGGGCTACATCAACTTCAACCAACTTGTTGTCGGCTGTTAACACCTTTACTTTGTTACCGCTTGATTTGTTTGAATCGGAACAACCTTGAAGTAGTAAGGCAGATCCGGCAACGGCACTGGCTCCTGCAACACCCAATTTTTGCAGGAATTTTCTTCTGGACTTGTCGTTTTTATTGGCCATGCTCTTATATTTATGCTTAATCGTTATTATCAACTGATTCCTAAATATATATAAACTAGGCTTCTAAGCGTGGGATTATGTTAAGTGCCGCAAAAGTGTTAAAGAATATTAAAATTCGATTTATTCCCTTTAGGTTTGAAAATCAATCGTTTGCAAAAGATAAAGGATATAAAGATAATCTCATCGGAATATGCTGTTTATATTTAGAATAAATATGCTTAAGCCGAAAGGAATGTTTGGAAATTTTAAAGCTTATTTCATCAGCTTGCTCGGGTAAGACGTGTGAAATTTGAATCTCCAAAAATTATAAAATATTGATAGATCTATTACTTAGGATAATGCTTAGCCGCATCTTTAATACTATCTTCCACACTTATAAACTCAAAACCTAAAGTATCCTTTATTTTCTGATTCGAATAATAGGTGCAATTATGTGATGATCGCGCTGTGGCCCTGGTAAAGCTAGGTTCTTGAAATAGGAAGATTTTCTTCAGGTAAGCCAAGCGCCATCCAATTCCAGTTAAAAGTGGAGATGCATATTTGCTTGGTTCAGGAAGTTTCAAGGCTCGAGCAATACTTTTGAATATAAATTCGTAGCTGCAATTATCAGCATTCAGAAGAAAGCGCTCATTCTTGATATCTGAATCCATAAGTTGAACCATGGCTTTGCTGACATCTCTAACATCCACATAGCCTGTAATACCGCGGGTGAAATACTTCATGCCTTTTGCCACAGTTGTAAATAGCATTGATGAACCCTTGTGCCAATAGCCTGCACCCAGGATTATGGACGGGTTGACGATAACCGCATCAAGACCTTCTTCAATACCTCGCCAAACTTCAAGCTCAGAATTGAATTTACTTATTGAATAGCCTGAACGTTTATCTTCAGGGCTCCATGGGGTTGTTTCAGATACAACATCTTCTTTTTCTTCGGGTGTACCTAAAGCCGCAACCGAACTGACGTAGCATAACTTTTGAATCTTGTGTTCAATGCAGGCGTCAACAATATTTCGAGTTCCCTCTACATTGATGTTTTTCATCAAATCCTTATCTGATTTCTTGAAGGAAACCAATGCGGCACAATGGTACACCTTAGTGATTCCTTTAAGAGCTTCATCCAAAGAGTCTGTGTCGAGCATGTCTCCATTTAGCCACTCAATTTTGTCAAAAAGCTCATCTGCCTTATCAGAATAGTAGGCAAAGCAATCACGAACATCTTGAAGAGAGCTGTTTTCTCTTTTTATGGCGCGAATGGTTTCGCCTTTTGAAATTAAATCGAAAAGTAAGCGTGAACCGACTAAACCGGTACCTCCTGTAACAAGAATCATAAGTGGATATTGAAGGGTAAATGAGATTTGAGTTAATGAGTGTTGTGATTACTCATCAACTCTTTCACTATATAATTATTTAGGCCAAACCATTTTAATGCTCTGTGTCATATTTGGACTAACACTTAAAGGTACAGGGCTTGTTCCTGCTACTGACTCAATGATTTTTTTCTCATCATTCGTATAAGCTTTGTTAGGAAAGATGAACTCAGCAACCACTTCAGAAACACGACGAGGATCGGCTGCCATTATTTTTGTAATGTTTAGTTCCGTTCCTACAATGTCGATATTGTTATCACGTGCTACAATACCCATAATGGTCATAATACATGAGCCAAATGAGGTTGCCATCAAATCTGTTGGAGAGAAAGCTTCGCCTTTCCCTTGATTATCAACTGGGGCATCGGTGTAAATTTTATTTCCCGATTGTAAGTGTATATTTTCTGTTCTTAAATCGCCTAAGTATGTTGTTTTTACAGTTGTCATATTATTGAAATTAATAGTTGTCAAATTTTATAGAATTGTTTGAATTTGAGAAAATCTGTGAATATCAAAATTCATTGAATTATTAACTAATCCAAAGCTAAATATATTTATTAATTTCGGATTATAAGTGTTTTCTCTTTAGAGCTTAAAAATTGTTCTTTTTGATGTTAATGACTTCACTCATATTCCTTTGATTAAGTGCTTAGTATCGTTATCATGTCTTGTATTTTTTCTATATTTGTGAACTTTTGAGAAGAAGTATCGTATCCTGACTGATAACTATCTAGTTAATTCCATAATTTCTTATTGGTCTAAACAGGATTGTTTCAGTTGTTTACATTCTTTTCAACCCGTTGGTTTACGGGATAAAATGTCAAGTATCAAAATAAGAATATGAGCACAAAATTTCCAGATTACAAGAACTTAGATCTTTCGCAGATCAATAAAGATATCTTAAAGGAATGGGAAGAAAACAAAACTTTCGACAAGAGTTTAGAGACTCGTGACGGAAATCCATCTTTTGTTTTCTATGAAGGACCCCCATCAGCTAACGGTATGCCTGGTATTCACCACGTAATGGCCCGTGCACTTAAAGATATTGTATGTCGTTATAAGACGCTTAAGGGTTTTAAAGTAGACCGTAAAGCAGGTTGGGATACACACGGACTTCCAGTGGAGTTAGGTGTTGAAAAGGAATTGGGTATTACCAAAGAGGATATTGGTAAGAAAATTACCGTTGACGAATATAACGAAGCTTGTAGAACGAACGTGATGAAATATACACGTGAGTGGGAAGATTTGACTTCGAAAATGGGTTACTGGGTGAATATGGATGAGCCATATATCACATACGATAACCGATATATTGAAACTTTATGGTGGTTGCTTAAGCAATTGTTCGAGAAAGGATATTTGTATAAAGGTTATACCATTCAGCCATTCTCACCAGCAGCTGGTACTGGATTATCAACTCACGAGTTGAATCAGCCAGGTTGCTATAAGGATGTTAAAGATACAACAGCTGTTGGTCTATTTAAGATTGAAAAAGACGAGAAAAGTAATTTCCTTTTCGAAGGAATTGACTGTGATGCTTATTTCATGGCTTGGACAACCACGCCCTGGACTTTGCCATCAAATACGGCATTAGCTGTTGGTCCAAAAATCAACTATGTACGTGTACGTACTTTCAATCCATATACAGGTAAAGATTGTGTTGTTGTATTAGCAAAAGAGCTTTTCAATAACTTCTTCGATACTAAGCTTGAAGGATTAGAGCTAAGTGAGTATAAAATTGGAGACAAGAAAATTCCATATAAGCCACTTTCTGAGTGTGTAGGTACCGATCTTGAAGGAATCCGTTACGAGCAACTATTACCTTGGGTAAAGCCTGAAGGTGATGCTTTCCGTGTGATTTTAGGTGACTTTGTTACTATTGAAGACGGTACTGGTATCGTTCATATTGCGCCTACATTTGGTGCAGATGATGATAGAGTAGCGAAAGCTGCTGGCATTTCTCCACTTATTTTTCGCGATAAGGAAGGTAAGATGCAACCAATGGTTGACCGTACAGGTAAGTTCTTCAAAATTGAAGATCTTGATGAGGAATTCGTTAAGAACCATGTGAATACTGAACTTTACGCTCCGTATGCAGGTCGTTTCGTTAAGAATGCTTTCGATAGCAGTTTAACTGAGAAAGATCCTACATTGGATGTTGATATTGCTGTTGACTTGAAGAAAAGCAGTCAGGCATTTAAAGTTGAGAAGCATGTTCACAACTACCCACATTGTTGGAGAACTGATAAGCCAGTATTGTATTATCCATTGGATTCATGGTTTATTAAGACAACAAAAGTTCGCGATCGTATGATCGAGCTAAATAAGACGATTAACTGGAAGCCAAAGTCAACGGGTGAAGGTCGTTTTGGAAAATGGTTAGAGAACCTACAGGACTGGAACCTTTCTCGTTCACGTTACTGGGGAACACCTCTACCTATCTGGGTAAGTGAAGATCGTAAAGAAATGAAATGTATTGGTTCTGTATCTGAGCTGAAAGGCGAGATTGTTAAGTCAATCGAAAAAGGATACATGAGCGAAAATATGCTTGAGAAATATGTGGAAGGTGATAATACAAAAGAGAACTATGAGAAGTTCGATCTTCACCGTCCATATGTTGACGATATTGTGTTGGTAAGTGAGTCGGGACAGAAATTATTCCGTGAGCTAGACCTTATTGATGTTTGGTTCGATTCAGGAGCAATGCCATATGCACAGCAGCACTATCCATTCGAAAATAAAGAGGATTTTGATAAGAAATTCCCGGCACAGTTTATTGCTGAGGGTGTAGACCAGACTCGTGGATGGTTCTTTACACTACATGCTATTGCAACGATGTGTTTCGATGGTGTCGCATTCGAGAATATTATTTCTAACGGATTGGTACTTGATGCGTCAGGTAATAAAATGTCGAAGCGTCTTGGTAATGCGGTTGATCCTTTCTCTACTATCGAGAAATATGGTTCAGACCCATTACGTTGGTATATGATTACCAATGCTCAGCCATGGGATAACCTGAAATTTGATTTAGGTGGTGTTGAAGAAGTTCGTCGTAAATTCTTTGGTACACTTTATAATACTTACAGTTTCTTCCAATTGTATGCTAATGTTGATGGATTTACTTATTCAGAAGCTGATGTACCTATGGAAAAACGACCTGAGATTGATCGTTGGATTCTATCTCTTCTTAACTCATTGGTTAAAGAAGTTGAAGAGTGTTACGAGGCATACGAGCCAACTCGTGCTGGTCGTGCCATTCAGGATTTCGTAAACGAAAACCTATCGAATTGGTACGTACGTTTATGTCGCAAGAGATATTGGGGTGGTGAGTACGATACAGATAAGATTTCGGCATATCAAACACTTTATAAGTGTCTTGAGACGATTTCTATCTTGGGATCACCAATTGCACCATTCTTTATGGATCGTCTATTCTTAGACCTGAATTCAGTGTCGAAGAATTACACAGAGAATTCAGTTCACTTGGTAGACTTCCCTGAAGCTGATCTGTCAATTATTGATAAAGCACTTGAGGAAAGACAGGATATGGCACAGAAGATTTCTTCTATGGTATTAGGTCTTCGTCGTAAGGTGAAGATTCGTG
>Ga0209272_10001599_pt1 | contig 14100 bp, 11 predicted proteins | sample tdDd002_FD_187125 | JGI IMG/M metagenome (GOLD analysis project Ga0209272, IMG submission 187125) | Marine sediment microbial communities from the Atlantic coast under amendment with organic carbon and nitrate - tdDd00.2 (SPAdes)... | ecosystem: Environmental > Aquatic > Marine > Coastal >... | reverse complement strand
TCATGGTGGGAACTCCATTAATCCCTTAACACTCATTTGGCATAAGGAACTTATAACAAAGTATCGGGTTATTGCACCTGACACAATTGGACATCCAGGTAAAAGTGAGCAAAAACGCATTTCACCTACAGATAATAGCTATGGGGAATGGGCAAGCGATGTGTTTGAATCCATGGATATTGATAAAGCATTTGTTATGGGAACATCATATGGGGCTGGAATAGCTTTAAGGCTTACTACGGTTGCACCTCAGAAAATTGAAAAACTAGCACTTTTAATACCTTCAGGCATTGTAAAAATGTCTGTAAAAGCAATGCTCCAAATGTTAATTCCAATGCTCATTTATAAAATAGCTCCATCAGATAAAAACATGATTAAATTCTTAAGGCCAATGATGACAGAAGAACCTAGTAGAGATTTAATGGATCTAATGGATATTGTGAATAGAAAAGTTATAATTGAAAAAGAAATGCCTAAAATAGCAACAATTGAGGAATTGAATCAATTTAAAGCTCCTGTATTGATATTTGCATCAGATAATGACTTGTTTTTTCCTGCAGCTAAGGTTATTCCGAGGATTAAAGAACTCTTTATAAATGTTAAGGGTGCAATAACCCTTAAGAATAGTAAGCATTTTCCTTCTAAAGATGGCTTAATAGGAGTCAATATTGAATTAATGAACTTCTTTAAATAATAATGTGAGGTGTAAAAATGAAATATGTTGATTTAACTCATTTGATCGAACCAAATATGCCTGTTTTTCCTGGCACAGAGCAACCAGAATTTGAGTATCCTGTTTCAATTGCTAAGGATGGTTTTTTAGAAACAAAATTACATATGTATTCTCACACAGGGACTCACATGGATGCGCCTGCACATTTAATTGAAGGGAAACCTTTTCTAAATGAAATGGACATTACGCAATACTGCGGCAAAGCCGCTGTTATAGACGCTACAAATGTTGATATCTGGATTGATCTTGATATGTTACTTAAATATGAGGAAACAATAAATAAGATTGATTTTATATTAATCAAAACAGGTTGGGATAAATTATGGGGAAAAGCAAATTACTTTGAAGACTTTCCTTGTTTAAGTAAAGAAGCCTGTGAATGGTTGGTATCTAAGAATATAAAAGGGATTGGATTAGACACTATTTCAATAGATCCGGTTTCTTCTATGGACATGGTTAATCATATGATTGTTTTGGGATCGGATATGGTTATTATTGAGAATTTGAAGGATCTAAACTTGCTAGGCGGTGAAATTGTACAGTTTTTTACTTTCCCACTAAACTTTGTGAATTCTGATGGATCTCCTGTTAGGGCTGTTGCTGCATATTAGGAGTGTTGTAATACTTTAATATCTGATATAATGGATATTCGGTAAACTAATGCTATTGTACGGAAGGTGATATATATGTCAAATAATCAAAACTTATTCGCTGAATTAATAGATGAACTATTGTACTTTGGATCGGGTGCGCAATTCGAACAAGAGATAAATGATGCAAAAGACATTTTCTCAAAAACTGATCAACAGGAAATTCAATTATCAACCGATGCAGGTTTTAATGATTGGTATATCCATGACTATAAGTTGAAAAGCGAGTTGTATATTGCTGACTTATATAGAAAGCAAAATGATTTAAATAAAGATCAAAAAGAAATATTGGATAGTGTATCGGCTTCAATATTGTCTGTATTCGAAGTGAGAGGCGAAGAAGGTAGCTATTTCTTAAAAGATATTTTTACCCAAAGAGATTACGGTATTGAATCTCAAGAGGAAATTGAATTATTAGATAAGAAAAGCTTGCAGTTTATACGATTGTATCCTTATAAAGGCCAATTTGTATTAAATACTGAAAGTAAATCCTTAGGTTATAATTTTAAAGAAATACTCGTAAAAACCTTTATGGAACAGTACAACAAATATGCTAAATCTTTAGGAGTTGCAGAAGTCGAAGAGTTTGCATACAACAATCCTCTTATGGTGTATAAGATTGTCCATATACTAGAAGACTTAGATGCTGAAACAATGTACGACAATGATGAATATCTAGTTTATCAAAGTGTTTTTCTTTATACCGAATTAAATAAAATATTGGAAATTATGAATAATCATCCTTTGTTCGAGTGTTCTCTTGAAGAAGGTGGTAGTTACGTATATAAGTTATACGAAACAGAAGCTAAAGAAAACATAATATCTGAAATTGTACTTTGTGATAACAGACTCGAATCAGAATGTTTGAATGACATTGATCTACAAGCATCCAAAAAAGCGTTGCAAGAAGTGTTGGGAGATACTGTTACATTTTTGCAAGATGAAGTTGTGAACTTTGATGATTTGTTGTAATTTTTTCGTTTAAGATCTGAGTTTCATTACAATTAAGTTACTGCCCTTATGTCTATTTGACAATAACAAGAAAGGGTAGTAAAATGTTGTATTAATATATGTAATTATGCACTAATAGGTCTAAGGTAAAGACCTATCTTTCGAAAGGGGAAAGACAAGCCATGGAACTAACAGACATACCGGATGTCGACGAAGATGAACCTGAATCTGTAGACACTCGTACAGAAAATCCGAATAATGCTCTACAGATGAACGATATTATTAAAGATATTAAGTTCTTAATAGAGAAACATGAGGATCCAAAAGACACACTTAATCAATATTTGGATCAAGTGGAAGAACGTATTGAAACTCACTTTGCTAATCAGCTGAATCTAGTTGACCAGCAACATATAAAGCAACTCATTGAAAAACATCCATATTTCAAAAATCCGTGTAATTATCATATTAGATCGATTACCATTATGAAGTACTTAAAGAAGAAGGGTATTGACATAAGCATTCCTGATATTGATTTGCTTATAGAAGATATTATGTTGAGTATTCAAGGGGTTACTAAAATTGGAGATGGGCGTTATAAACGTAAAAAACAATAATTAAAGTCTGAGCGAGTTATCGCTCAGACTTTTTCTATTTATAATGAATAGAGTTTCATCAAGGCTTTACAAGAGGTACTATTCTTGTAACATCCAGTTAAATGAGGCTGGTCTGACTTGACGTAAGAAAAGGCAGAATTCATTTGGAATGAATTCCCTGTGATTGTATAGAAGGTTTTGAGTTATAATAGAAAAGACAATGTTGACGATGATTTTCGTGGTTAGTTTGGGTTTTGATAGGGGTTACAATGATAAAACAATTTAGAGAAATAATAGATTTGATAATGATAGACAATGACCTTGTTGAAATAGAGGCGGATCTTGTTTTGTTATCAATAATGCGATCGGTATATATTGAAAAACGACAAAAGAACTCAATTCCTAATAAATTGAGTTCTTTTAGTAGTGATTTCATTACGGATGCTTTTGAATTACCTACAGTAAAAATAAAGGGATTATATTTAACAAGCCTTCTCAATATGGATCTCTCCTATTTCAATGAAGTTGGAGATTCTTATTTACACCCAGAACATCGATTAGGGACGGGAAGTTTTTACACGCCTAATGAAATTGTAAGGTATATGGTTGATGATGTTATAAAAAATCATTTGCTACGACTTAAATATATGGATTTAAAAAGCATAAAGAATCTTATTTATGGAAACTTAGATTTATGTAACGATTCTGAAATGAGTACCCTTAAAAATGGAATTGTGACTATCAATAAGTATAATGTTATTGATATTGCGTCGGGAAGTGGTCTCTTTTTAATAGGGTACGTTAAAAGATTGGTAGAATTGAATGCATTGTTAGGGATTGATAGTAGAGAAATGATGGGTCTAATAATTGGACAACTCTATGCTTTTGATATTAGGCCCATACCTTTAGCAATGCTTAAATTATGTTTACTTGATTTATGTGTAAACTCAGACCATAACATGAAAGCATTAGTGAAACAGTTTGTTTGTTTAAGTAGCATTGAAGGAGACCTCATTTATGAACAGTCTCATATAAGGCGTGTTATGGAGACTGGTGGTTTTGATACGGTATTAGGTAATCCGCCTTACTTGGGCGAAAAGGGAAACCGTGAGTCATTTGAGACTATTAAAAGAACAAAGTTTGGTAAATCTTGCTATGAAGGCAAAATGGACTTATTCTATTTCTTTATATATCGTGGAGTCGATATGCTTAGAGATGGAGGCCTTTTAAGTTTTGTAACAACTAATTACTTTATAACAGCTGATGGAGCGAGTAAACTTAGAACCTTTATAAAAGGAAATACTGCTTTTAAAACATTGGTTAATTTTAACCATCAAAATGTATTTCCGTCAATTAAAGGTCATAACATGATTTTTACACTTTTGAAAGATGGAGACAATGATGAACAGATTGATATGGTTTATTATCATAGTCAAAAACCGCTTTCAAAGTATAAATTTGAAGATTTGTTAAGTGGTAATGAGTCTCAGCTTTTTAATAATTACACCCTCATGAATCAAGAGGTTATTTATTCTGAGAATAACTTGATTCATTTATATCCCAACGTCAACAATTACGGAGTCATAAATGAACTGAAAAAAATTGACTCTGTTCAACTTGGTTCCATTGCATCGGTGAATCAAGGAATTGTAAGTGGTGCTGACAAAGTTAGTGTAAGTATGTTGCGTAAAAAAATACCAGCCGAAATAGTTGAGAAATACGATTTAAAAGTGGGGAAAGGGATCTTTGTTTTAAATAAAGACGAAATAAAGGAAATGGATTTTGAAACAAGATCTTTGCTAAAACCATTTTATAAGAATTCGGATATAAATAATTTCATAGTAAATGAAGATACAGAGCTTTCAATAGTTTATGTACATGATGAGTTGTCATCAGAATTACAGGGTGGTATTGAAACTTTAATGCAACCTTATAAGTCGGTCCTTACTGAGAGGAGAGAAGTTAAAAATGGTGTGAGGCCTTGGTTTGGAATACAATGGCCACGCGATCCGAACATTTTTGAAAACGATAAAATTGTTGCTCCTCAACGGTCGGCCATAAATCGTTTTGCATGGACAGATAAACCTTGGTATGCAAGTGCGGACGTATATTTTATTACATCGCCTAATGGTACGATTGATTTAAAAATTCTATGTGCTTATTTGAATTCAAAATTAGTTTACTATTGGTTATATCATTGTGGAAAACGCAAAGGTAAAGATTTGGAACTTTATGCCACGCCTTTAAAGGGGATTCCTGTTCCTATAAAATTATATATTGGTGAACATAATAAATTAATTCAGTTGATTGATGATATAATAGAAACGTTGAAAAAAAATATAAACAAAGATGTTTCTAGTCTGATGGTTCAAATTGACAGGTACATCTACGATTTACTTGATTTACCTAAAGAAGTTATTGAAGAAATAGAAAAGTTTTACTTGAAACATGTTAAATAAAATGACGTTTTAACAGAGGAGACAAAAATGAGAATATTAGGGGTATTTGCGCATCCTGATGATGAATCAATTGTAATAGGTGGCACATTAGCTCGTGCTGCTCATGAAGGACATGATACATATCTTATATGTGCAACACGTGGTGAGTCGAGTACGGCCTTTGACGATGAATATGTGAGTTTTGAAGATCTTGCAGAAGTTAGAGAAAAAGAATTTTTAAATGCAAGTCGTATTTTAGATGTCAAAGAAACATATTTTTTAGATTATATTGATGGTAGCCTTTCTGAAGTAAATAAAAACGAAGCTATAGTTAAACTCATATCGTTAATAGATAAAATAAAACCAGATGTGATACTAACGTTTGAACCAAATGGTATATCATATCACAAGGATCATATGACGGTGCATACATGGACAATGGAAGCAATTAAAGAATTAGGTACTGATTCATGTCCGGAGCGAATCTATTGGGCAACAGTAAGTAAAAATATGAAAAGCTATAAAAATAGGCAAATTATTGGCCACGACTACGATACAATAACAACTAAAGTTAATATTGATGACTATAGAAGCAAAAAGTCTGAAGCAATTAAAGCTCATCGTACGCAATACCCATCTTTTGAAAAAAACAGACTTATTGTTAATGGTGAGCTTACACCCCACTTCCAACATGAGTATTTTATACGTGTAGAAGTAAATGGTGAACCCATTAAAAATGAAGAATTAGAATCATTTATATTGTAATTTTGGAGGTTTAAATGAATCGTAAGCAATGGATCGTATTCGGTCTAATATGGTTAATCGTCATTGTAGGTACGGTCTTTATGATATTTAAAGAAGAGAGTCATATTACAGAAAAAGGCATTGAAATTCAAGAACTTGAATCTGTAGATGTAATTGTTGAAGATCGTAAACTATCTATTTATTCATTTAAAGATGGTGTTACGGACATTAATTGGATGAATCCAGACCAAATCAAGTTAACTGGAACGAGTTCAGGCAATAGTACAGAAGAAACTTATATATTCGATGTGAAAAATCAGACGATGAAATTATCTGAGCAAACTGATTTAAATACCAAGATAGCATCTTTTGATGTGTTAGAAGACTTAGGCGATGGTAAGTACTTGTGCATACGAAAAAATGATACAGAATTGATTGTGCTAAGTGAAGACAGTGAACATGTATTAACTGAAGATGCTACATATGATGAAAATTTAGCAGTTGTTGTTTCGAGTAGTAAAAAGAAAATCGCATACTATGATGTAAAATCGCAGAAAATCCGTATTTATAACATTGAAACTGGGAAAACTGCAAGCTTGAATGTATTTCCTGATGAGCTTATTCTTAAAGATTTTAGAAACAAATTATTGTTCTCACCTGACTCTGGCTATTTAGCCCTTTATTATTGTGTGCCAGAATCTATCCAAGAAACTTATTTTTCTGTGTATGGTGCTGATTCTGGGCGGTCCTATAGTGAAAAAATATGGGGGCTAAGTCCGACCTGGGCTCCCGAAGAATTGAAAATAGCTTTCGTCTATGGTGATGGTGCAAGCAATATAAAGAATCAAAAGAATCTTGAGTTACATCACGGAAAGAGAATTGGTTATTATGATCTTAAAAAAAGAAAAAGTGAATATATAGGTGCCATACTTAATGCGCAAGAAATTATGGGCGATATTCAGTGGCAAAATAATGGTAAGGTACTTGGGTATCATACAGGTCTGTTTAATGAAACTTTAGAAAAGTGGACGGTTACTCATTTCACGACCTTTAAATTAGATGACAAAACCTTTGTTACTCATAGTTTGCCTCAAGAAATGGTTGCTGAAAATCTGCTTGGCTGGGAATTGTATGAAAACTATTATTTTGTTGTTGAAAATAATGATGGTAATTATTCCTTATTTATTAAAGATAGGATAAATGATGGCGTTTCTTATATTAAAGATTGCGAAGATTTTATAGTGGATGATGCTATGAGGTTGGCGATTTTGTTGGGGAACGAAATACTTTATAAAAAAGATGGATTTCTATTTCTTACAAATGCAAATAAGAATGAAGCAGTTTATACCAATGACGGTTTAATTAAAGACATGAAAAGATCTCCGGACCATAATCAGTTGTCTATAGTTTCGGAAAATGAAGGTGAAACTTTGATCGAGATTATTAAAGCAAAGGATAATGTATCGGTACAATGATTTACAAATAGATGAATTTTGGGTTTACATACGAACGGTTCCGTGCTAAAATGATGTATCAAGAATTGAAACGATACATTGTAACGATACAAATGGAGGGGTTCGTATGAAGAACTTACGTACTGAAAAACTCGTCTTAGCAAGCTTAATGGCTGCAATGACAACTGTTGGGACCATGCTCATAAAGGTACCTGCAATTAAAGGCTACATTCATATAGGTGATTCAATTGTATACTTATGTGGTATTTTATTAGGACCGGTACTTGGCGGTATAGCTGCTGGGTTAGGATCTTTTATTGCTGATATGTTGCTAGGTTACGCAGTATATGCACCTGCTACTTTTATGATTAAAGGATTAGACGCAATGCTGGTTGGTTTTATTTACTTCAAACTGTTGCCTGATGGTGCATCTATTGTACAAAAAACGATGAAATTTATCATTGCTGTTGTAGCTGGTGGTATTGTCATGGTTGGTGGCTATTTTGTTTATGAAGTATTTTTATATGGTGTAGAAGGTGCAGCAGCTGGAATTGCATATAATGTAACCCAAGCTGTTGGTGGCGGTATACTAGCGTACCCACTACTCATTGCATTAGATAAAGTGAACTTGGTAAACAAAATAAAAAAAAAGACGAGTCACGTATAGAGTAAATTAGTTCTATTAGGCCCAACAACGTCATGAGCGTTGTTGGGCTTTTTATCGTTTAAAAAATAAAACAACTTATGTCATATTTTACTACTGAAAGAAAGTCATTTTTGGTACAATAGAGGAAGGTGTTTATATAGTTAAATAGTAATGGGCAAATGCTTTATAAGTTATGTTGCTCATAAGCAATGGCTATATAATGATTTAAATAGAAATAACATAATTAGTAAAAAAAGATGTTTTGAATGCTGATATTTAATGTTCTTTATCATCGAATTTTAACGGGGGATATGCGTGTGAAGAGTAGATATAAATGGTTTTTGTTGTTGGTGTGCTTGTTATTAGCACTTACTGGGTGTAATGCTTCTCGAATTGATGAGGGGATGTATGCAGAAAAAGCAAAAGTTTTAGATGTTAATACACAAACAGAAGGTGAAGGCGAGTTTGTTGAAAGGATACAAAGCGTAGCTTTAGAGATAAAGTCTGGAAGTTATAAAGGGACAAAGGTTATGACTCAAAATGCTTTAGCTACGGCTTATGCATATAATATTGAAGTTGAAAAAGGTGACCGTGTTATTGTTAACCTTGAAGAATTAGAGAATGGTGATATTGAAGTCTATATAATTGATTATTCAAGAGACACACAAATATACTTATTACTCTTCTTATTTGTGTTAGCTATTTTATATGTAGGTAGACTTCAAGGATTTAAAACCATACTAACTTTGTTTTTAACAGTATTTATTATTTTCAAAGTTCATTTGCCCTTACTCCTTAAGGGATATGATCCAATACTAATAACCATAGTTGTAGCCACAATCATAACAGTAGTCACTATTCTATTTATATCTGGTAAAGAGAAAAAAGGGATTGCTGCTATGGCGGGTACGATACTAGGTGTAATGATATCGGGTGGGCTTGCGTTTGCCATAGGTGCAAAAGTCCATTTAACTGGTTTGTCCAATGAGGAAGCAGTTATGCTTATGTATATACCTCAAGGTATTGAGTTTAATTTTAGAGGTCTTTTATTCTCAGGTATACTATTAGGTGCTTTAGGAGCTGTTATGGATGTGAGTATGTCTATTGCTTCTGCTGTTGAAGAACTTAACAGAGTTAATTCAGAAATGAGTTGGCAACGTTTATATATGTCTGGAATGAGTGTTGGGCGAGACATTATGGGAACTATGTCAAATACACTTATTTTGGCCTATACTGGTAGTTCTTTACCTTTGTTACTATTGTTAATGGCATATGATTCACCAATGAACAAAATGATGAACATGGATATGATTGCGACTGAAATTATTCGCTCTCTAGCAGGTAGTATTGGGATTGTATTAACAATACCAATTACAGCTGCTGTTGCTGTATTGTTACTCAAAGATTAACACTAAAGGGTGATGACATTGATTAAACGTCCTTTTGTTGGCCTCTTTATGGGTTTGGTTTTGGGAATCATATTGTTTAATCACTTTAATAACTGGATAGTTTTAGGGAGTGCCTCTATTATTTTTGGAGCACTCCTTTTTATGTTTAAAAACGATGTAAATAATAGGTATATAATCCTTGGGTTAACTATTGTGGTGGTACTTTGTGGTTATGGCTTAGGAGCGCTACATACTTCAAAAGACATCATGGTTCAAAGTCTTTTGGAGCAGAGTACAATATACAGAGGAATATTGTATGGAATGGATCATCCTGATAATGACCGTTACGAATTATATATTAATGAAGTGTTTCATAATAATGCCTATAATCCGATCGATGGTCGGTTGAAGCTGATCGTTTTAAATAAAGAAAATGTGAATCTTAATGGTCAAGTAGTCGAGATTGAAAAGATTCGACTGAAAGATGGTAGAAAGAAAAATAGTGTTGATTTTGATTATGACCGACATCTAAAAAGTCAAGGCTTTGATGGATATGCATATGTTAATCCGTGGAGCATAAAACCTCTTGGAAAAAGAGCAGATGGTGCACGTTATCAATTACATCATATGAGAAATGAAGTATATACCCATTTAAGGTTACGTATGACTAAAGAGGATGCAGACTTAGGATTTGGAATGCTTCTTGGAGAAAGCAGTTTTATGGAACGAGAGTTGAAAGATGATTTTGTGAAAACAGGGATCGCGCATGTTCTAGCAATGTCTGGATTACACTTTGGGATACTGTATGGCGTTGCTTTTTATGTGCGTAAGAAATTGCGTATTAAAGGAGATGGATGGAGGATAGCAGTTATTATTTTACTTTGGTTCATAGCCATGTTGAATGGTCTAAAGCCCTCTGCTTTAAGAGCTGTAACAATGCTAACTACATTAGGACTTGCGCCCATATTTTCTCGTAAATATGATCCCTTAAATGTATTAGCCATGATTGGTGTTATTTCAATTATGAACGAACCTCTTGTGATTTATCAGGTTGGTTTTCAGTTGTCTTATGTAGCTGTATTATCAATTGTACTGATAGTTCCAATACTAAATGAGAAGTTACCTATACCTAACGAAGAAGTGAAAAAGTATGTATCTTTGATTTTAGGGATACAACTTGGTATAGCGCCAGTCATAGTGTATCACTTCAATTATTTATCCTTGGTAAGTATAATTGTAAACATTCCAGCAACTGCTTTGACGACATTGATTGTACCTATAGGTTATTTCTATATTTTAATACTCAGATGGATACCACTTATAAACAGTATAACCATCGAGATTCTGAGTTTGCTGTTTGGATTTCTTAAGGAATGTAGTATGTTTTTACGTGGGTCAGGACTTAGAGGTACTTATGTAGTGAGTCCTTTTATTAAGGATGTTGTTTTATATGGTTATTTCATAGTCCTTATATCATGTGAAAAGGTGTGGCGTCGCTGGATTGTCGGAAAACATTGTAAAAGTATGCTTTGGATTCTAATGATTCCAATTTTATTGAGTGTTGTAACCTTTAAAAGCAATGATCTGCAATTAACATTTTGGGACGTTGGACAAGGGGATAGTACGCTTGTGGATTTTAAAGGAGTGAGTATGCTTATTGATACTGGCGAAGAAGACGTGGGAGTTTATATGAAATTACTAAAGTCTGGAGTAAAACCTTTAGACTACTTAGTTTTAAGTCATACCCACAGCGATCATGCTGGAGGTGCTGTTGATATTCTAAATAAAGTGGGTGTTAAACATTTGGTAATGGGAGCTTCTCTCATGAGTGACCCCTTATACAATGATATAGTCCAAGTAGCTAAAGATAATCAGACTCCAATTATTTGGTTGTCTGAAGGAGATGTGTTAAACTTATCTTTCGGATTAACGATAGAGTGTTTAGGTCCTGATTTGAAAGAACTAAAATCTGATGATGAGTTAAATGATAACTCTGTTATTCTTCTTATGACTTATGGTGACATTGATTTATTGTTTACGGGTGATCTCGAAAAAAAGGGAGAAGAAAATCTACTACGAAGTAGTAAGTTGAAAACTGTAGAAATATTGAAAGTACCTCACCATGGTAGTGAGAATGCTGCCGCAAATAAACTTTTAGAACGTGTAAATCCTCAAACAGCCATTATTCAAGTGGGTCCTAATCTTTACGGGCACCCAAATCGTGCTATAATAGATCTGTACGAAAACTCGGGAGTGCGTGTTTATCGTACGGACCGTCAAGGAGCTATAACTGTAAAAATCCAAAAGGATTATTATGAAGTTATCCCGTTTATAGATATAAATAATTTAAACATATTGCTATCTGATATTAAGTATTAGATATCTGCTTTATAGAGGTGGAAAATGAGTTATAAAGATTTAAGTCAAGACATAAAAAAGAATACCCTTAAACCTGTATATTTAATATATGGAGATGAACATTATTTAACAGAACATCTCATACAAAACTTACATAAAACATATGTGAACCCTGCATATGAAGAATTTAATTACACGGTTATTGATGCAGAAGCAGAAACAGCTGATGCAATGTTTAATGCCCTAGAAACACTGCCATTTTTTGAAGATAGAAAGTTTGTAATAATAAGGAATACACCTTACTTTAAAGCCCAAGGAAATCCGCTCTCTGACCATGAAAATGAAAGGCTAATTAATTATTTATCTACGCCCTATGAATCGAATTGTGTTTTGTTTATTACAGAATCAAATGTTGATAAACGTAAGAAAACAACCAAAGCTTTGCAAAAAACAGGTTCACTAGTAGATATGAAGAAGTTAGATTCCCGTGAGTTCGAAAAGTGGATAACAAAGAAATTGAAATTTTATTCGAAGTCAATTACAACGACTGATTTACGTTATTTAGTCCAAAACTTAGGGTATTTAGAAAAACACTCTGAAAAAAACTTATATGATATAGATAATGAGCTAAGAAAGCTTGTATCGACCTTAGGTCCTAAAGATGCAGTAGAACGAGCTGATATAGATCTTGTAATCGAAAAACCAGTAGAGAACAATATATTCTTAATGGTCGATGCGACAGCAGAGAAAAATGCAAAGCTAGCTTTTCAAGTATTGAATCAACTCTTGCTAAATGGCGAAGCAGAAGTTAAAATATTATTTATGATTACACGTCATTTTAAGATACTTAATAGAGTAAAGACCATGCTAGAAATGGGCTATACAACTATGGCTATTGCGCCAGAAATCAATTTGCCGCAATTCATAGCCAAAAAATATGTTAAACAAGCATCGAAGTTTTCATTAAAAAGAATACACTCGATACTTAAATCCTGTATGCAATATGATAGATCAATTAAAACTGGGAAAATGACTCCAGATATTGCAATTGAAGTTCTTATGACTCAAGTTGCAGCAGGAAAATAGGCTTTAACCCAAATTATTCACGAAAATCATTGAAAATATCCTTCGCCCTTTGGTTTACTTTGTTCTATAATTATATTACTGTACTAACCAAGTACAGCAAGAAAATTCTAAAACAAAGTAACTCCAAATTGCTTGAATCTTTCACAATGTTTCCATGAATAATTCGGGTTCAAAAAAATATTCGGTAATCATACAAAAAACATTTGCTTTATCATTTGATACATGTTAAAATTCAAATGTTGAACAGCTAAACGAGGGGGTGAAATCGTGGCTAATATTAAATCAGCAAAGAAACGTATTGGCGTGATCGCTAAGAAAACAGAGATCAACAAAAGCCGAAAAACTGCAATGAAAACTCAAGAAAAGAAGTTTTTAGCAGCAATAGAGTCTGGTGATGCAGAAGTAGCTAAAGCAGAATTTTTAGCAACTGAAGCAATTATTATGAAGACTGCAGGTAAAGGAACTATTCACAAGAACAAGTCAGCTAGAAAAGTGTCTAGACTAGCAAAGAAATTGAACGCAATCGGTCAATAAGAGGAAAACACCGTCAAATTTCCCCGATTTTGGCTGTTACGGACGAGATAATAAGCGTACGCACATGTATTATGTGAGTACGCTTTTTTAGCGCTCAGATTCATGAGAATCACCAATTTCTGCGTTACTGCTTAATATTTACAGGCTTACGTATGTTATACGCTGCGCCCGAAAATATTACTTGCGCCTTGAACTTGGAGATTCTCATGAATCTGAGCTGGAGTTATTCTATTGATTGAATAATTTTATAATTATAAGGTAGGGCAGGTCTTGCGCCTGCCAATTCATAAGTAACATTTCATATTGCACTTTTTAGCGCCTTTCGCGTCTTTAGCGGCAAATAGCATTTGAAGTCTTTGCCTTTACGGTACGACTTAATTAGATTGTTTACATGCAACCAATATGATATAATCTTATCTGTATGACTTCTATTCCATTTAGAAGTCATTAAATGTGTGTATAAGAACAGTATGTTCATAAAATAGATGAAGAAATTTAGGAGGTACACGGATGTCGAAAATG
>Ga0209272_10001598_pt1 | contig 14115 bp, 14 predicted proteins | sample tdDd002_FD_187125 | JGI IMG/M metagenome (GOLD analysis project Ga0209272, IMG submission 187125) | Marine sediment microbial communities from the Atlantic coast under amendment with organic carbon and nitrate - tdDd00.2 (SPAdes)... | ecosystem: Environmental > Aquatic > Marine > Coastal >... | reverse complement strand
GAATAATGTCACAATGGCATCATAGACCGATGTTTTCTCATCAATAACTATAGGCATCGACTTCAGACTGCCAACCGGTTCCAACCACCGATGATTTATCGAGTCCGCTTCATCTGTTGAAGACTCTTCATTCACGAAATATCCAATCTTCGGCTTTGCAGATATCAGCCCTGACATTGTAAGCACTGATAGATCTGTTCTAAGTGCTGACCTTGATACATTGAGTCGCTTAGCAATAGAATCACCTGTAACAGGTTGATTTGCTTTTATGATCTCTAGTATTTCTCTCTGTCTTTCCTTAAGCTCTATTTGCGCCACCTCATTTCGTGTGCACTATATAAGTGCTAAATGTTTAACACAGATATATATTACACTATATACACTATTAAAGCAATATATAATGTGCACTTTTAAATTAATTAGTTTAAACATACATATTTTCATCAGAATTGACGCTATTGTGTTGCACTGTTTCACTTACTTAGCCCGTATTATTCATGCAAACAACAATAAAGATGCAAGAGAGAAGATTGCAAAATTACTTATTCTATTCTCCAATAGATATTTTGCATTCTTCTTTAGTCATTTGGAATTACAAGTGTTTACTTTAAGCTGAGTTGTATGAATAATCCGGGCTTGATGCTTTTGCATTCATTTTTCTGGAATTGACAGTTCCAATGGTATATACCCGATAATACAGATGGATCACGATGAAAAAAGAGAGCCGTTCAAAAACAGCTCTCATTTTGTTTATATATCATTTAAATCGTTGCTTGCTAGAAGCTGATTTTATCATTCATGAAGTCAACAAGATCTTCGATCTTCATACGCTCTTGCTCCATCGTATCTCTGTTACGAACTGTAACTGAGTTGTCTTCAAGTGAATCAAAATCATATGTGATGCAGTATGGTGTACCAATTTCGTCATGACGGCGGTAACGCTTACCGATTGAACCTGCTGTGTCATAATCAACATTGAAATGTTTGCTCAGTAACTCAAATACTTTAATGGCATCTTCATCTAACTTTTTAGAAAGAGGGAAGATCGCTGCTTTAAATGGTGCAAGCGCAGGGTGGAACTTCATCACTGAACGTGAAGAACCATCTTCTAACTCTTCTTCTGTATATGCATCAATTAGGAATGCTAGCGTTACTCTGTCAGCACCTAAAGATGGCTCGATACAGTATGGTGTATATTTTTCATTCGTAATAGGATCTTGATATAGCAAATCTTTACCTGAATGCGTTTGATGTGCCTTCAGGTCAAAGTCTGTACGATCTGCAATACCCCATAGCTCGCCCCATCCAAATGGGAATTTGAACTCAATATCAGTTGTTGCATTTGAGTAGTGTGACAACTCGTCATCGCTATGATCTCTAAAACGAACACTTTCATCACCCATATTAAGGTTTAGAAGCCAGTCCATACAGAACTTTTTCCAGTATTCGTACCACTTAAGATCTTCGCCAGGTGCACAGAAGAATTCCAGCTCCATTTGCTCAAACTCTCTAATACGGAATATAAAGTTACCAGGTGTAATTTCGTTACGGAAAGACTTTCCAATTTGACCAATACCAAATGGAACTTTCTTTCTTGAAGCACGCTGGATATTCTTAAAGTTCACAAAAATACCTTGTGCTGTTTCAGGACGAAGGAAAATTTCTGCACTTGTGTCTTCATTAACACCTTGATGTGTTTTGTACATTAGGTTGAATTGACGAATATCAGTAAAGTCCTTTTTGCCACATGTTGGACAGTTGATTTCGTGCTCATCAATGTAAGCCTTCATTTGGTCTGTAGACCATGCGTCAACAACTTCATCTTCTTGACCTTTTTTTGCCATGTACGCTTCAATAAGCTGGTCAGCTCTAAATCTAGCATTACACGCACGACAGTCTAGAAGTGGATCAGAGAATCCACCAACGTGACCTGACGCAACCCATGTTTGAGGATTCATAAGAATCGCTGCATCTAGACCCACATTGTATGGTGACTCTTGAACAAACTTCTTCCACCATGCATTCTTTACATTTCTCTTTAATTCAACGCCCAAAGGACCGTAATCCCATGAATTTGCAAGGCCACCATAAATTTCAGAACCTTGGAATACAAAACCACGGTTTTTTGCCATTGAAACAATTTTATCCATAGTAACATTCGTACCCATTGCTGCACTTCCTTTCATCTAATAGACCAAAACACTTAATCCGGGTCTAAATATAGTACACTATTGAACCTGCATAATAATTCATTCAAGTTCTCTGACTCTAACCTGAATTATTTATCACTTCTATATGGAAAGATATTCTTCCCTTTGAACACTGAAGATCAACTTCAATGATGCAAACAATTCATTAAACACTTCTTCTAATCGTAGCCAAACTATAACACTCGGTTAATTTTCCAAGAACAAAATCACAGTCCAGAACACCCGTCTCATGTTTACCCATGGCACCCTTATAATAATATTTGATGAAAATATCAATTAAAGATTCAAGCTTCTTATTTGTCAATTCCATCAAATTTCCTATGCTGATTTCTAGAATTGAAATAAGCATTTGTTGTTCAGTCCTGAGATTCAACGAATTTGACCCATTGGCTTGAAGCATTTCACAAATCAGTCGTAGTTGTTCTGATGATATGCTTCGACTTTCGTACCTAGCACTTTGGAGTGTTGATACATCATCTACATCTTTTATTAGATAAACCAATTTTGTTAAGATCTCTTTCATATCTTGTTTTGAGTACGATGAAGATTTTGACTTAACCTGATTTAGAAACTCTGCAATTTCTGACTTATTGATGTCCATCTTCACCCCTCCGGTCGCTGAGTAAATTGCATATCCAAATCAAAGATTTGGGATGCAGTGCCCTTCGGGCAGTCAGGAAACACTCGACTCCCTACGGTCACTGAGTAAATTGCATATCCAAATCTAAGATTTGGGATGCAGTGCCCTCCGGGCAGTCAGGAAACACTCGACTCCCTGCGGTCGCTGAGTAAATTGCATATCCAAATCGAAGATTTGGGATGCAAATGCCCTTCGGGCAGTCAGGAAGACACTCGACTCCCTCCGGTCGCTGAGTAAATTGCATATCCAAATCAAAGATTTGGGATGCAAAATTAAAAACCTTCCGCCACTTGATACGCATATTATTTTATGCGAATCAAGGGACGAAAGGTTATTCCGCGGTTCCACCCTCGTTGACGACTTTAAAAAAATCATCCACTTTGGTTATGTGCTCAAAAGTGCCATTCACACGTCTTCAATGCTGAACTTTCACTGACATCAGCTCTCTGGATATTGAAAATCATGTTACTCCTCTTTATCATTGCACGCTATATAATGTTGATTGTTACTGATTTTAGCATAGATGACTCTTGCTGACAACCCATTGATGGTTAAAATCCTATTCTTCAGGTTTCTCTTCATCAGTCTGGGAAGCTTCATCATCTTCTACTTTAATAAATGATGCATTCACGACAACATCGTCTTCAGGATCCTGTGTTGGTTCATCAGACGAATCTTCATCAGTTTCTTGACTTGAATCTTCATCTGATTCCGACTTCTGATCAGCTTCGTCTTTTGAGAAATGCTTGATAATATCGTCAGCCTTCTCTTTTACAGTCTCGGCTGTATCTTCTAAAATCTCACGAATATCAATTACGTCGTCATTCTCTTTGACGATCTTCAAATCACATCCTGTTGCTAATGCCGCAAGAATACCTACAGAAGTTGCTCCTGTAAATATTAATGCACCTACAGCGCCTGCCACAACAGGAACATCAAGCACAGTTGCACCATCTTTTTGAAGCAAGATACGTGTAACTTGTCCTTTTTTCACAAGCTCTTTAAGCATTTCAACGATTTCACTGCTTCGGTCTGATAAATCATCCGCAAACGAGTCTTTTTTTGGTGGTTCCTGTCTCAGCTGTTCAATGTAAACTATAGCTTCTAACACGTCTCCACCTGTAAATTCAAGTGCTTCTTTTGCTTCTGAATAAGATGCTCCAGTTCTATTTCTAACCTCGTCTACCTTTTCAAGTGTAACTGACATACGACCACTCCCCATTCGGTTTATATTCTGTTTATGCGTTCAATTATGTACTAAAAGGCCCTCATAGAATTTAAAAATTCCAGGCTCTTGAAGTTACTTCGATCTAAATGATATCGCAAATAAGCATTTAATATAATATCCAATTTTTTGATATATGAATCATGGATTTTCGTTTTAGATATAATTCTCATATCTTTCATGAGAAAATACATCATGATTTTAGGTAGAGTCTTGCCCATTCGATATAGAGTTTCAAATTCTCCAGTGCACTTTTCGCAAACAACGCCACCATCAGATACAGAGAATTTCCACTTCTGATCACCCGTGGCACCGCAGTTAATGCATTCACTAAGCATCGGTCGAAATCCAACGGAGTCGAGAAGCTTTAGTTCATAGGCCACCTTTATAATATCAGGATCAGCATGTTCACTAAGCAGTACATGGATGGTTTCTATAAGATCATAAAAAAGCTTGTAGTTGGCCACACCTTCAATGGTCACAATATCTGCAAGTTCAAGAAACCATGCACCATAAGCCAATTTATCCAAATCCTCACGAATATGATAAAAAGATTCATGTACATCTATGCTTGAAATCTTCGCAAGATTATTTCCAGTTGAAACGTTGTATCTGCCTAACACAAAAGGATGTGCACCTGACGCGAACCTGCTTTTCGGATGACGCGCACCCGAAGCTATAGCATCAAGTTTCCCAGCTTTTTTTGTAAACAGTGTTAGTATCATGTCATTATCAGAGACTTTCGTTCTCTTTAAAACAAGTGCTTCTGATGAAAAGAACATGCCTTTCGCAACCTTTCGTCTTAGCAACTTATTTAAGAAGTCACTACAGCATTGTCTGTGTCAAGATTGTTGCCAAAGTAAAGTATATAGTAAGACCTGTGATATCAACAATCGTCGTAATAAACGGTGCAGAAGCAATAGCAGGGTCAACACCCATTTTCTTAAACGTTATAGGGACAATTGTTCCAATCGTCGCAGCTGTGAGCATATTTGCCCACATTGCAAGGCCGACAATAACACCTATCATTGGGCTGCCACCGATTATAGTAGCTGCAACGCCTGATAAAGAAGCACACACGATGCCTACGAGAAGACCTGTTATCATTTCTTGAATGACCGTTTTGAAAACTTCAGGACCTTCAATATAGCCCATGGCGATACTTCGAACTGTCAGTGTTGAAGATTGTGTACCAACATTACCACCCATACCTGCAAGCATAGTCATAAATAGAGCGAGTGTCGCGTCTTTATCTATCACCATTTGGAAATTTTTCACAACATTAGAACTGAGAAGTCCTCCAAATATAGTAATGATAAGCCACGGGAGCCTTGACCTTACTGAGTAATAAATCTTTCTGAAGAAACGTTCCTCTTCAATATCTTCAAGCTCTGACGAACCCGCAAACTTAAGAATATCCTCAGTTGCTTCTTCTTCAATGACGTCAAGAACATCATCGACAGTGATAATACCTTGCATCTTTTCTTCATCATCAATAACCGGAACTGCAAGCAGGTTGTATTTCTTAACAACCTTCGCAACCTCTTCCTGGTCATCTTCAACGTTTACAGAAATCAGATTTTCATTCATGATTTCAGATACACGCTGATCTGGTTTTGCAACAATCAGCTCCCTGAGTGAAATGACGCCGGCAAGTCGCTGTAGCTGATCAACCACGAATACATAATAAATTGTCTCAGCATCTGGCGCAGTCTCACGCAGAGTGTCAATCGCCTGATTAATCTTAAGTTCTTTATTAAGGACAACAAAGTCCTTTGTCATGATACCGCCGGCCGTATCTTCATCATAAACCAGCAGCTCTCTGACATCTCGTGCATCATCTATATCCAGATATGCGATGATCTCTCGGCGTCTCTCTTCAGGGAGATCACCGAGAAGGTCAACGATATCATCCTGAGACATCGCATCCAGAATAAGTGCTTTCTTTGTTTCACTAAGTGAACTGACGAGGTCCGAGAACATTTCTGCATCCAGTTCTTCAAGAACATCCGATGCCTTCTCATATTCAAGAAGTCCAAAGAAATAATCTCGTTCGTCGTCTTCTAATTCTAATAATAGCTCTGCGATATCTTGCGCATACGCATCTTCCGCAAATTCCTTGAGCTTCTCACTCTCACCTTGAACAATCCAAACTTCCAATTGCTTGAGAATGATGTCAAAGTCCATTTCATAAAGCTTCGTCATTCGCCACCTCCGGGTCGAGTTCACGGAACAACGGAATACTTACAGCTTAGTCTTGGCGGTAACCGAAATTCTTTAGCAGTGCATCGCTATCTCTCCAGTTTGAACGCACTTTAACCCATAGCTCTAGGAAAACCTTTGAGCCTAAAAGTGCTTCCATATCTTCACGAGAGCTTTTACCGACGCCTTTCAGTTTTCTGCCACTCTTGCCGATGATGATTCCCTTGTGTGAGTCTCTTTCGCAGACAATCGTTGCTTGAATATCAACGATATCTTTATTCTCACGCTTTTTCATCGATTCGATTTCAACAGCAACACCATGTGGAATTTCTTGATCCAGGTACATAAGAAGTTTTTCTCTGATAATTTCAGACACAATGGCACGCTCCGGTTGATCTGTGATCATATCCGCAGGGTAGTACATTGGACCAACTTCCATGAATTCCGAAATTCTATCCAGCAAGTAATCAACATTCTTGTCTTCAAGTGCTGATATTGCAATAATGTCTTCGAAACAGTCATATCCTTCATAGTTCTTAACAATCTCTTTAAGTTGCTCTGGACTTAGAAGATCAGCTTTATTGATGACTAAGATTACAGGCGTTTTAATTCCACTAATCTGTTCAATAATAAATTTGTCTCCCGGTCCAAGTTTCATTGATTCATCCACTAGGAATAGAACCAAATCCACTTCACGAAGTGTTTTAAGCGCAGAGTTAACCATAAAATCGCCTAGTTTATTTTTAGGTCTGTGAATACCAGGCGTATCAAGGAAAATAACCTGTGAGTCTTCTTTTGTGTGTATTCCGTGTATCTTATTTCGTGTAGTTTGTGGTTTTGAAGACATAATTGCAATCTTCTCACCCAGTATGTTGTTCATTAAAGTCGATTTACCGACGTTGGGCCGTCCAATAATTGTGACAAAACCCGACCTGAATTCTTCCAAGTCTTCTACCTCCATTGTGCTGTGTTCCTATTTTTCAAGCTCGTCGCTTGTAAAGTTTAACGGTAATAATTCGCTTAGCTTATAAACCTTATATTCCAGTTCTTTAGCTAAAATTACATCAAGATCTGTTCCAAACTCAGCTAAAACCTGACGACAAATACCACATGGCGATGTAATGTCTCTTGTTCTTGAAACAATCGCAATTGCCGTAAACTCACGTTCACCTTCTGAAACGGCCTTGAACAGAGCAGTTCTCTCTGCACAGTTCGTGCCGCCATATGACGCACATTCAACATTACAACCCTTGTAAACCTTGCCAGATTTACCGAGAAGCGCAGCACCTACATTGAAGTTTGAATATGGTACGTAAGCATTTTCCATGGCTTCATAAGCCATTTCTACAAGTTTCTTATAATCCATCTGATCACCATCCTAGCGTTGATTCACCTTCTACAACTTGGAACCACGTATTGCCTGGATTAAAGTGAACCTCTTCACCCTTTTGGTCATAATACACCGTTCGAGCGTAGCGATCTGCTTTTTTCCACGTGATCTCAAGTTTCTCACCATTTGTGATGAAATAGCCTGTTCCTTCGCCGATCAAACTGATATCTCTTCGGCCTTCATTGTCGATAACCTTGTGCTTTGCAATCTGAACAATGATATTATCTGCGGTTAACCGCGTCTCATCATTTTCATCAGTATGTGCTTTCCCATTGACAGAACGCTCATACTTTTTTGTTTCAGCATTAAAGGTAAATTCAATAAAGTACCCCACTTTATCTCGATTGGTTGGTTGTTTATATGTTGCTTTAACATAGTTACAAACTTCTCCGCCGATTGCAGTGGTCGCTTCATTAAAAATCATAGCGTCAAAATTGCCTGTTTGTCTGTACCCTTTTCGAAGAGATTCATTGCGAATCGCATCTGCACTAGAATACATGTTGTGCGGAATTTTTTTGTGCCTTGTACGCCAAAAAACTTTCGCACCACTGGATAAACCGTCAATATCAGCCATATTCAAATTAATGATATCAGTCATCGCCTGCATTGAGCCACCGACATGTACATAGTAAGGGTCATACTCTAATGACTTATTAATAAAGTATGGTCTCGCACTACGAACAGGTCCGACTGGCGATGGACTTCCAGATTGGAAGACCGCCATATAACGTGTAATTCTACCTTCTGCAAGAATTTCATAAACATGGTCTGCTTGTGAAAGTCCCGCTTGAGGCCGTGCACTGTACTGATTGTCTAACATGACAACCGCTGGTCTAAGCTCAAGAATACTTTCTTCAACTGGTTTTCCAGTCAAAGAAGAAATAGCAGTCAGATTTTCAGCTTCAACTTCAGTAGGCTCTTCAGCCACCTCTGTCTCCGCTTCGGTCTGCGCCGCGTCTTCTGTAGTTTCTTCCACTGTTGTATCAATAACTACAGTGGCCGTTGTCTGCTCAGACTCTACCACTTGATCATTTGATACTGCTTCAGTTTCAGTAATGCCTTTTCCACACCCTGCTATCAATGTCACAGCTAATAAAGCTGTCAGAGCCAAATATTTTTTATTCATGTTATGCCTCCGCTTCATTTTGATTAATCTCTTTGAATGCCTAACTTTTCCAGAACCGCTTCTTCTCGAACACGCATAATCTGACGGTTTTCATCAGTGTCATGATCGTACCCGAACAAATGGAACATGCTATGTGCCGTTAAGAAGCACACTTCTCTTTCAAGAGAATGTCCAAATTCCTGCGCCTGTTCTTGTGCTCTTTCCAGAGATATTACTATATCTCCAAGAGCCAATTCTTCTGGATAATCATCCATATTTGTAAGATCATCATATTGCGGAAAGCTTAGTACATCAGTGGGTTGATCTTTGCTTCTGTAATCTCTATTCATATCTTGAATTTGATTATTATCTACAAATACCAAGCTCACTTCACACTCAGTATCAATGCCCTCGTATTCTAAAGATGCTTCAATGACTTCACGCACTTTTTTCAGCAGCGATTCGCTCACTTCCACCTTTTCTTGCTGGTCTATCATAAATATGTCTGGTGAATGCATTTAACCAACTACCTCCTGACGTCAAACTCGCTCAAGTCTGGATACTCAATACGTTCATGAAAAATCCCCGATAATACAACCATAAATGAAGATCTGATTGTTCCAAGGTCTTTAAATGTCAGCTCTGAAGCCTCCAGTTGCCCTTCTTCCATTTTGCCGTGGATGATCTTATCAACCATTTCTGCAATATGTTTATGTGTTGGATCCTGTAAACTTCGAACAGCCGCTTCTACAGAATCTGCCAACATGACAATAGCCGCTTCCCTCGTATTAGGAATCGGTCCACCATATGCAAAATCTTCCGGCTTAATGCCCTCAGGATCATCTGATGCCTCACATGCCTTGTGATAAAAATACTTGATACTCGTGGTGCCATGATGCTGCACAACAATATCGATGATCTCTTGAGGAAGCTTATGCGCGTCTCCAAGTTCAGCACCATACGTAGAGTGCCTTTTTATTATACTCGCACTTACCGCCGGAATCAACCTATCATGAGGATTCTCAGAGGTTATCTGATTTTCTTTAAAATAATAAGGTCTCTCCAGCTTTCCAATATCGTGATAAAACGCCCCAACACGAGCTAACAAGCTGTTCGCACGAATATCATGTGCTGCAGCTTCAGCAAGATTACCAACAAGGATACTATGATGATATGTACCCGGTGCTTCAATCAGTAACCTTTTTAGTACAGGATGATTTGGATTTGATAACTCAAGAAGTTTCATTGGTGTTAATACATGGAATAAAGTTTCAATAACTGGCAGTAGTCCAAGTGCGAGTACTGCTGCAATAATACCACCAAAAGCACCATTTAGTGCCATCACTGCTATTTCTACAACATCTCCACCTTTAATAAGGCCTAAACTGAAAATAGATACTACGTTCACAGCAGCAACATATCCACCTGCAAATAAGATGTTACTCCTTTGATTCATACGCGAAACACTAACACCTGCTACTGTACAACCTAATATCATGACTATGAGAGCGTCAATTGACGCGCCGTTCCATACAATGACTAAAATTGCCAGAAGGCCACTGATCACAACACCTAACGTCGGCTGAACTGCTATGCCTATAAGCATTGGAAACAGAGCAATTGGAACAAGATAAATAGACATCAAACTTGCGGGTTTAGATGTTAAAAATACAAGTAAAAATACCGTTATAATCAATACAAGTTTTTTCGAGTTGTTCAGAAGTGCCTCATGGAACACTCTCAAGTAAGCGAACATTCCCACGACAATAACCAGCGTGAAACCAAGAATCCCATAAATGGCCAAACGATCTGAAATTGTATTGTTATAAAGAAGGCCTGCTAATTCAAGAACACGCAGATTTTCAGTTGTTATTGTAGAACCTTCACGTACAACCACTGTACCAGCTTCTATAATCGTCTCTTCGATTTCAACACGACGTGCTTCTACAACACGCTCTGTCGCTTCTACATCAATAAATTGATTGGGCTTCAGATTAGCTCCAATAATTTTGCCCATAATACTTTCGACTTCATCATTAAAATCAAGCGTGTTCAAATATATTTCTGTATCAGTTCGCTTTTGAATCACTTCGTTCCCTGAAATTCCAGTACCCATCGTTTGAAGAACTAGATCGTTGATTGTCGTTTCAACATCTTCAAGCTTTCTTTGATCCATTAAAGCTAATGTTTTCAGATCCTCACTATTCAGTCCTAACGTATTCTCTGATTCCATGCCTGTATAAACTTGAACAAGAACATCTCTGTCCCCAGTGAAATCACTGCGTACTGAATAAAGCTTTTCGAAGAACTTTCGAATGTTCTTTTTTGTTTCAACCTGAACCGTTGGATCTATATACTGAATCGGATCAACATCTCTTTGAGCTTTGTCTCTAAGGCGTTTTGTAGCAAACTCATCCATTACTTCTTTTGAAACAACAATGTCTTCTCTTGCTACGTCGCCTTTCACATACTCATATTTCCCAGATCCGATCGTTGCTGAATATGAGAAGAAAAGTGTTAGCCACAAAAACAGTACAATGCCAAATAGTTTCAGTCGATGGCTTTTGAATATTTTTGAGAAAAAGTACATTTTTTTAAGATTTTTTCGGAGTTCCATAGTGCCCCCTAGTTCGATGAGTTTTATAACTCATTCTCTATTTATCTAGTTTTGCCTGTATTTTTTCAAATTCATCATACTTAACAATGATTTTACGAACCAATTTATGACGCACAACGTCACGTTCTGTTAAATAGACCATAGCAATGCCTTCAACATCTGCAAGAATCTCTGCAGCGTGAATTAATCCAGATTTTTTGCCATAAGGCAAGTCAACCTGTGTCGCATCGCCATTTACAACTACCTTTGAACCAAAACCAAAACGGGTTAAGAACATCTTCATTTGTTCTTTAGTCGTATTTTGAGCCTCATCAAGAATGATGAATGCATCGTCAAGTGTACGTCCTCGCATATATGCAAGTGGTGCAACTTCGATTAGGCCCCTATCCTTAAACTTAAGGTATGTGTCAGTGCCTAAAATGTCATATAACGCATCGTAGAGCGGTCTAAGATACGGATCAACTTTCATTTGTAAATCACCCGGCAAAAAGCCTAAACTCTCTCCAGCCTCAACAGCGGGCCGTGTGATGATAATACGGTTAACCTCATTGTTTTTGAATGCACGTACAGCCATAGCAACAGCCATATACGTCTTTCCAGTGCCTGCCGGCCCGATTCCAAAAGTAACATCATGCTTCAAAATTGCTTGGTAGTATTTTTTCTGACCAATGGTTTTAGGCTTTACCAGCTTTCCTCTGCCTGTTACTGCAATTACAGAGTCACCTAGCGAACTCAGTTCGTCTTCGTCACCAGCCTTAATCGAGCCAATGTAATAATCCAATTTTTGTCTATCTATTCTTTCGCCAGACTGAATAGATTCTTTGAGTGTTAAGAACAAGTTTTCAACTTGTGTGCTATCTTCATCGTCACCGATAATGATGATATCGCCATCTCGAGAAGCCAATTTTACGTCAAATGCTTTTTCAATTATCTTTGCATGTTCGTCTAAATTTCCAAATAGATAATACAACATATCTGCGCTTCCGACTTTTACTCTTTTATCTACTCTGTCTCCCAAGATGTCTCCTCCTCACATATGATGTCTATGCATGTCACTTTCTATTTTACCACAACGAACTATAGACTTCTTAACTTTTGAGTTTCAAATCGGAGTCAGACCAAATAAGTAACTTGTCTATTTGATTGATTAAATTCTTGTAGAACAAGACGCATTTTTTTAACGCAGTTATACATGAATTCAAGCCCAAGTTTTGATTGCTCAGAATTTCGTAGATCAAGGCGTGTTTAAAATCGGTTTAGCGAGCGTGTTCCACACGTGATCTAAACTGATTTTAACCAACAACGCAGATATACGTAATTCTGGGCCCGAGTTTTGATTTCTCAAATTCTTGTAGAACAAGGCGCATTTTTTTAACGCTTTGGGAGCGTAGTAAGCTACGTGACCTAAGAGTTAAAAAAATAGCAACGCAGTTATACATGAATTTGAGCAATCAAAAACCCGTTATTACTAAGTAATAACGGGTTAGTTGCTACATTATGAAAGCTATATTATCACTACTTACGATTGAAGTAGTTCACGTACAACCTGAGATACAAGCTTATTATCGGCTTTGCCTTTCGTCTTAGGTGACAATGCACCCATGACTTTGCCCATATCTTTTTGTGAAGCTGCACCAACAGCATCGATCGTCTCCTGAACCAGGCTACGAATTGCTTCTTCTGTCAGCTGCTCCGGCAAGTAGGCCATAAGAACTTCAATTTCTTGGTTGGCTTCCTCGACCAGATCGGTACGCTCTGCTTTCTCGAATTCTTCGATTGCAGCTTTTTTTTGCTTGACTTGTTTCGCAATAATATCGATGATTACATTTTCTTCGATATCTTGACGAGTATCGACCTCGACCTGCTTAATTTGTGCTCTAAGCATAGTGATCGTTAACTTACGAACTTTGTCTTTAGCCTTCATCGCTTCCTTCAAGTCAGACATGAGTTGATCTTTCATTGACATTTCAGATCACCCTTTCTTATAAGAAATAGAAACTAACGCTTCTTCTTCTTACGAGCTGCTGCTTCAGACTTTTTCTTCTTCTTAACGCTTGGCTTCTCGTAATGCTTTCTTTTCTTAACTTCAGCAAGAACGCCATCTTTAGCAGTTTCTCTTTTGAAACGACGTAGAGCGCTATCGATTGTTTCGTTAGCTCCTAGTTTAACACCTGCCATTTATGTTCCCTCCCCCCGTTTTTAAATTTCGGTCGACAGGATAAATACAACCGCATCCTGTCTGCATTCTGGGTTATGGTCCAAAAACCATAAAACAGAGGAATCTCAGAATACTTAGCTATTATACATGATATTTATGGAAGATGCAATACATTTTAGCCAGGTGGCCACTGTAAATTTCTTCCCCCAATAACATGATAGTGCAAATGTTTAACTTCTTGGCCTGCATTATCGCCACAGTTACAGACAACTCTGTAACCAGACTCAGCAATATCAAGTATTCCAGCGATCTCTTTAATTTTAAGAGTCATGTGTGTCATAACTTCTGCATGTTCAGCCTTCATATCATTTAAAGATTCAAAATGCACTTTGGGAATGACAAGAACATGCTTCGGTGCAGCAGGATTCAAATCGTGGAAGGCCAAAATTTTATCATCCTCATAAACAACATTCGAAGGAATTTCTTTACTAATGATTTTGCAAAAAATACAATCACTCATTACCAACACCTCCATATCTATACATAGAGATTAACCCTACGTTATTTT
>Ga0209272_10001593_pt1 | contig 14161 bp, 12 predicted proteins | sample tdDd002_FD_187125 | JGI IMG/M metagenome (GOLD analysis project Ga0209272, IMG submission 187125) | Marine sediment microbial communities from the Atlantic coast under amendment with organic carbon and nitrate - tdDd00.2 (SPAdes)... | ecosystem: Environmental > Aquatic > Marine > Coastal >... | reverse complement strand
ATTGAATATTGATTCAGCAAGTTTTACTCAAATCAAAGGTCAAGCAGGTAATGATGTTGATAAAATTAAAGAGATCATGCTTGGTATTGTTGCTAAGAGAGGTAAGCACCATAATCCTGTTACAGGATCAGGTGGTATGTTAATTGGTACAGTTAAAGAAATAGGTGATGCTTTAGAAGGTAAGACAGATTTAGAAGTTGGAGATAAAATCGCTACTTTAGTTTCTCTTTCATTAACACCATTAAATATTGAAGAAATCATAGAAGTTAGAAAAGACATCGATCAAGTAGATATCAAAGGACAAGCTATCTTATTTGAAAGTGGTATCTATGCTAAATTACCAACAGATATCCCTGAAAACTTAGCACTTTCTGTATTAGACGTTGCTGGTGCTCCTGCTCAAACAAGAAAACTTGTTAAAAAAGGAGATACAGTATTGGTTGTTGGTGGTGCTGGTAAATCAGGTATGCTTTGTTTATATGAAGCAAGAAAACAAGCTGGACCAGATGCAAACATTATTTGTTTAGCACATAATGAATCATCTATGCAGCGTGCTAAAGATATGGGCTTCGCAAATTCATTTATCTTAGCAGATGCAACTAATTCAGTTGATGTTTATGAAAAAGTGTCAGAAATTACTAATGGCGAGATGTGTGATGTAACAATCAACTGTGTTAATATTCCTGATACTGAAATGTCTTGTATCTTAGCAACTAAAGCTGATGGCGTTATTTACTTCTTTAGTATGGCAACTAGCTTTACTGCAGCAGCACTTGGTGCAGAAGGTGTTGGTATGGATACAATGATGATTATTGGTAATGGTTATGCTAGAAATCATGCAGATATTTCATTAGAAATCATTAGAGAATCAGAAATTATTAGAAAAGTATATACAGACTTATATGCTTAAATAATCAGGGGGGATAAAAAGTTATGCGTCATTATAATGAAGTATCGCTTTGGAAAGACGTCACACAAGAACAGTGGGATGACTGGAAATGGCAAGTTCAAAATAGAATTGATACACTTGAAGATCTTAAGAAAGTTGTTAACTTAACATCTGAAGAAGAAGAAGGTGTTAAGAAATCATTAGAGATCTTAAGAATGGGTATCACACCATACTACGCACTTTTAATGGATGAGAATGATCCACACTGTCCAGTAAGAATGCAAGCAATTCCAACAATTGCTGAAACTCATAAATCTGAAAATGATATGGATGATCCACTTCACGAAGATGGAGATTCACCAGTACCAGGATTAACTCATAGATATCCAGATAGAGTACTTTTATTAATCACTGATATGTGTTCAATGTACTGTAGACACTGTACAAGAAGACGTTTTGCTGGTGCACATGATGATGTTCAGCCGTTAGATCAAATTGATAAGGCAATTGAATACATCAGAAATACACCACAAGTAAGAGACGTATTACTTTCTGGTGGAGACTGTTTATTGGTTTCTGATGATCGTTTAGAGTATATTATTTCTAAACTTCGTGAGATTGAGCATGTTGAAATTATTCGTTTAGGTTCTAGAACACCAGTTGTATTACCTCAAAGAATTACACCTGAGCTTGTAAACATGTTAAAGAAATACCATCCAGTATGGTTAAATACACACTTCAACCATTCTAAAGAAGTAACACCAGAAGCAAAAGAAGCATGTCGTTTAATGGCAGATGCAGGTATTCCACTTGGAAACCAATCTGTACTTCTTAGAGGTGTAAATGACTGTGTACATGTTATGAGAAAACTAGTTCATAACTTAGTTATGATGAGAGTTAGACCATACTACATCTATCAATGTGACCTTTCTACTGGTATTGAGCATTTCAGAACTCCAGTTGCAAAAGGTATAGAAATAATTGAAGGTCTTAGAGGCCATACATCTGGATACGCAGTGCCAACATTTGTGGTTGATGCACCAGGTGGTGGTGGTAAGATTCCAGTAATGCCACAATACTTGATTTCTCAATCAGCTGATAAAGTTGTATTAAGAAACTATGAAGGTGTTATTACAACTTATGCTGAGCCAGAACCATATCATCATGACTGTCAATGCGATGAGTGTACAAAAGAGCATCCACATAAATTATTTGGTGTAGCTGGACTTCATCAGGGTAATAGAGTATCGATTGAACTTAAAGAGTTAGAAAGAGCAAAGAGAACACATCACGAGTAATTCATAGGAGATGGTCATGTTAGAATATACGAATAAATATGAAACCATCTCCATAGTAGGTATGGCAAAGAATGCTGGTAAAACAGTAACACTGAACGCACTATTAGATGAGGCCTATGAGAACGGAAAGAAAATAGGTTTAACCTCAATCGGACGTGACGGCGAAAAGCAGGATATTGTGACCAGTACCGATAAACCAATGATTTATGCCTACGAAGGTAGCATCATAGCGACGCCAGAAACATTATTTCAGAAATCAGAAGCGAGACTAGAAGTACTGGAGATGACAGATTTCCATACTTCGATGGGGAAAATCGTTATAGGACGGGTCATTATACCAGGCTATATTCAGATAGCTGGACCTTGTTCTAATCATGAGATTATGTTGACGACTTTAAAAATGAAAGCTTATGGTGTTGATCTTGTTATAGTGGATGGAGCCATCGATCGGAAAACTACGGCTTCACCATCTATTACAGAAGCAACAATTCTTTCGACAGGAGCTGTTTTGTCGAGAGATATGCAAAAGGCGATTGAAAAAACAGTGTATCAAGTGACGCTGTTTCAGTTGAAGGCAATTGAAGACCTCTCTATAAGGGCTATAGCTGATGAAGCTATAAGAGAGAAGGAGATTGTTATCATAGGAGTAGACGCTGAAAATGAGCATACTGTTGCTTCTTTGAATTTAAAAACAGCATTAAATGCTGGACAAAAGATTGCAGTAGCACTAAATGAGGACACAAGATTTGTTATTATACCAGGATCATTGGTTTCAAAAACAGTACTTGATATTGTTAAGACCAGTCGTCATTTTAAACATACAACATTTATTGTAAGAGATGCTACGAGGATATTTATTGATTATAAAGACTGGATATATTTTGAGAAAATTGGCGTGAGTATTCGCGTTATAGATGAGATTAAACTAATAGCTGTGACGATAAACCCTGCTTCGCCTGAGGGTTACTATTTTGAACCAGATGTTTATCAGAAACAGCTTCAGTTTTATCTAAAAGAGTTGCCTGTTATCAATGTGATGGCATAGGAGGTGTTTTTATCTTTTTTTTACAAGAAACCAGACATCAATTAGATGTGGATTATATTTTTAATAAGATTAAGGTACAAACGCCTTTCGGGCAGAAATTAAAACAAAATTTAAAAGTGTTTAAAGCAGATGATTCATCTGCTTTAACATTGCTTTTTGAGCAACTGGAATTACTGAAAAACCAGATTGAATCATTTCCTGTAACATATAAGAAAATTAGAGAAATTCTAAGTCATTTTAAAACAATTGAATTAACTCTTGAACGTATTTACGGATTGGAAACACTCAGTGTGACCGAGTTATTTGAAGTGAAGTACTTTGTATTACATGTCAAACAGTTGATTGAACATATTGAAGATAAAAATATAGATATAAATCATATACGTTTAAGATCTTTAAAAACAATAGAAAACTTATTAGATCCAGAAGAAATTGGTATCAGTAGTTTTTATATTTATGATGGGTATTCTGATCAACTGAGATTAATCAGGGAAAGAATTCGAACTTTAGAGTCTTTGATTCAGACTGAGAAAAAAGAAAAAAGAATATCACTATCTGAGTTGTTTAACATAAAAATTAGACCAAATGATGAAGTGATGGTTAAAAAACATGATGAAGGACTCATTAAGAATCTAGAAGATCATGTGGAGTTTGTATATGTATCAGATACGATGATGCATAGAAGTTTCAAGTTAAAAACTTCAGAACATGTTTTAGCGTACCAAAAAGAAATGGATAGATTAAGATCAGAAGAAGTAGATGAAGAGTACGAGATTAGATCGATGCTCACGCATAAACTCAATGATCATTTAGAAGATATCAGATATGATATCGATCAAATTGCATCACTGGATTTGATGATGGCAAAAGCATATTTTGCGATCGCTTTTAAAATGACCAAACCGGTTATAGGACAAGGTTTGGTGATAAAAGAAGGTGTACATCTAAAAGTACAGGAACATTTAAATGGGGAAAACTTAGAGTTTATGCCCATATCAATAAACTTATCGAAAGGGATGTCGTGTATAACAGGAGCCAATATGGGCGGCAAGACGATATGTTTAAGGTTGATAGGTCAAATGCAAATGATGGCGCAATATGGTTTGTTTGTTCCGTGTCAGTATTTTGAATTTGAACTGCAGAGTTTTATATTTTTATCATCACAAGATGCACAATCCATTGATAAAGGATTAAGTACCTTTGGTGCTGAAATGGTGAATGTATCTGATGTATTGAGAAAAGCAGATCAAAGAGGTTTGATTTTAATTGATGAATTGGCAAGAGGTACAAATCCTAAAGAAGGATATGCCATCAGTAAAGCCATAATAAATTATTTAAAGAAAAAACCATCAATTTCTGTTATCACCACGCATTTTGATGGGTTAGCAGATGAAGAAGACGTTCTTCACTTACAAGTAAGAGGCTTATCACATGTTGATTTTGAAGATCTGAAAATTAACATTGATAACAATACATTAGAAGTCATACATGAGTTAATGGATTATAGACTAAAGGTCATTGAAGGACCTGAAGAAGTGCCTAAAGATGCCATAGCTATTTCAAAAATGATGGGTGTCGATGAGAAAATATTAGCAGATGCAAAACGTATCTTAGAAAATAGGGAGGAATAATGAATAAATTAAACTTAGACTTTAATTTAGTAACTGAAGCAAGACAATCTGCAAAAGTAATAGCAGATGATATTCAGGGCATGATTGACTTGCATACAACAGTTTCTGTTGAAAGAACAGTTTTAAGATTACTTGGGGTAGATGGCATAGATGATATAGAAAGACCACTTCCAAATGTAATTGTAGATGCAGTTAAAGAAGCTGGTGGCTTACCAATGGGTTTAGCTTACTGGATGGGTAATGCGATGATTCATACAAATCAAACACCACAAGAAATTGCTGAAGCAGTTTCAAAGGGTGATTTGGATTTAATGACCATTCCTCAAGCTGATTTAGAATCAATTAAAGCGGTTGTGACTAAAAAAGCACAAGAAACTGTAGCAGTAATTGCACAAAATAGAAAAGATAGAGACAACTTTTTAGAAACAATTGGAGAAGGTCCAAAACCTTACTTATATCTAATTGTTGCAACAGGTAATATTTATGAAGATGTATTACAAGCTCAAGCAGCTGCAAAACAAGGTGCTGATATTATAGCTGTTATTAGAACAACAGGTCAATCTCTACTTGATTATGTACCTTTCGGACCAACAACTGAAGGTTTCGGCGGTACTTATGCAACACAAGAAAACTTTAGAATAATGAGAAAAGCATTGGATGAAGTTGGAGAAGAAGTTGGCAGATACATCAGACTTTGTAACTACTGTTCTGGACTATGTATGCCTGAAATCGCTGCAATGGGCGCTTTTGAAAGACTAGATGTTATGTTAAATGATGCACTTTATGGTATCTTGTTCAGAGACATCAATATGCAAAGAACACTTGTGGATCAATACTTCTCAAGAATCATCAATGGATTTGCTGGTGTTATCATCAATACAGGTGAAGATAATTACTTAACAACTGCAGATGCTGTTGAAGAAGCTCATACAGTATTAACATCACAATTTATCAACGAACAATTTGCTTTAAATGCAGGACTTCCTGAAGAGCAAATGGGACTTGGTCACTGTTTCGAAATGAATCCAAATATTGAAAACGGATTTTTAATGGAACTGTCTCAAGCTCAAATGGCGAGAGATATATTCCCTAATGCACCACTTAAATATATGCCACCAACTAAGTACAAAACAGGTAATATTTATAAAGGTCATGTTCAAGATACATTATTTAACGCTGTATCGATTATGACTAATCAAGGATTACATCTTCTTGGTATGTTAACAGAGGCGATTCATACACCATTCTTACAAGACAGAGCACTTTCTATTGAAAATGCAAAGTATGTATTTAACAACATGAAAGATATGGGAGAAGAGATTGAGTTCAAAAAAGATGGTATGATTCAAAAGAGAGCTCAAACTGTTTTAACTGAATCTGTGAAAATGTTAAAAGATATTGAAGAAGAAGGTTTAACAAACAGTATTTCTCAAGGTAAATTTGCTGAAGTTAAGCGTACAATGACATCTGGTAAAGGTTTAGATGGAGTTGTTAAGAAAGATGCTCAGTACTTTAATCCATTTATTGAATTAATGTTAGGAGGTCAGTAATGTCAAATCAAATCGATTTAACTAAAGTAAAACCATATGGTGATACACTGAATGATGGTAGAATGCAGTTTTCATTTACATTACCAGTTCCAGCTGGAGATGAAGCAGATGAAGCGGCTAAACAACTGTTAACAAAAATGGGTATTGAAGAACCTGCCATTGTTTTTTCTGAAGACTTAGGTGTAGGTTATACATTCTTTACTGCTTACGGAAAATGTCAACATACAGTAGATTATTCTACGATTGATGTACCTAAAGTAGATATCGACATCATGGATAAATACGGTGTTGAAGACTTCATTAAAGAACATATTAAAAGAGATGTTGTTATTGTTGGTGCATGTTCAGGAACAGATGCTCATACCGTTGGTATTGATGCAATAATGAACATGAAAGGCTTTGATGGACATTATGGTCTAGAAAGATACAAAGGCGTTGAGGCAGTTAATTTAGGCTCTCAAGTACCTAATGAAGAACTAATAGCAAAAGCGATTGAATTAAATGCAGATGCTATTGTTGTATCTCAAATTGTTACTCAAAAAGATGTACATATCATGAACTTAACGAATCTTGTAGAACTTCTAGAAGCAGAAGGTCTTAGAGAAAAATTAGTAGTGATCTGTGGTGGACCAAGAATCAGTCATGAATTAGCTAAAGAATTAGGTTATGATGCTGGCTTTGGACCAAAAACATATGCAGAGCATGTGGCATCTTTTGTAGTGAATCAAATGGTAGACAGAAGTTTAATATAATTAGATGTACCCAATTTAAATGATTAAAGCGAGCTTAGGGCTCGCTTTTTATTGTTTAAAGTATATCAATTAGGTATACTTATAAGAGGGGGACATTATGAAATATAAATTATTAATTAAAGGTATGTCATGTACACACTGTGAACAACGTGTAATAGAGTTGATTTCTGATTTGAAATTAGAAAAGATATCATTAGATTACAAAACAGGTTTATTGTCTTATGAGTATCAAAATGAACAAACAGATCAAATCCAAAATCGGTTAAAAGAATCAGAGTACTCTATAGGTGTATACAAAGAACAAAAATGGAAGACTTATGGTATATATACTCTTTTTATTATACTTTTCCTGTATGTCTCAAGAGTTTTTTACAATCAATTTGATGTCATAACATTTGAAGGGTCCATACCGCTAATCAGTGTGTTTGTATTTGGACTTGTGACCTCGTTACACTGCGTTGGTATGTGTGGTGGCATTGCGCTTAGTCAAACTAATTTCGAAACACCTAAAAAGAATTTGATCAATACACTGCAATATAATTTAGGTCGTATATTAACTTACAGTATGATTGGTGCATTGTTAGGATTGATTGGTAAAACACTGTCGTTGTCTGATGATATGAAGTCAGTTATGTTCTTTGTCATTGGCACGGTGATGTTGCTGTTGGGACTCAATAATTTGGGATTGATTAAATTTAGAATCAGCCAAATTGGGTTTAAGGCATCTAAATCATTTAAAGGAAGAGGTCCTTTAATAGTCGGTTTAATGAATGGCTTTATGCCCTGTGGACCGTTACAAACGATGCAACTTTTAGCTATTACAACTGCTTCAGCATTAAATGGATTTTTAGTCATGATGCTATTTGGTATAGGTACTATGCCGTTGTTATATTTATTTAGTAATTTAGGATTATTGATTAAAAAGTCTCATCAGAAACATATCACCCGCATATCTGCTATTGTTGTTATTTTAATGAGTATAATGATATTCCAACAAGGCTTTAGTAGTCTTGGTATCAGTACAGTGGTTGCAGAAACAAATGAGCAATCCTTTGCTGTCATCGAAGATGGTTATCAGATTGTTAATTTGTATGTTGATCCGTATTATACAACTGAAGATGTAAAAGTAAAGAAGGATCTACCTGTAAAACTGTTAATTCATGTAGAAAAGGTGTCTGGTTGTACTGCAAATATAATGGTGCCTAAATACGATGTGAACACAGATTTGTCAGCTGGTGAAACCTATGAACTTATCTTTACACCAACAGTTGTTGAAAATCTAAAAATCACCTGTTGGATGTCGATGGTAAATACATATTTAAATGTTGTAGAGTAACTAAAAAGAGAATGTAGTATTGAATAAATTAATATCAAAAATTGAAGAGAAAAATCCTTTATAACATTTAGATCAGAATGTATGAAAACCTCTTATTTATTGGGTTACAAGTCTTCTTGATAGAAGGATTTAATAAATACTTAAGCCTCTTCTCATATCGTTGACAGAAACTTAATATAATTTATAGCTTAGGCCCTTGTCTAAGCTTTTCTTTTAGGTTAAAGTAAGTTAAGACTGGAGGGAATTATGCCACATTTAAGAGTAAGAGGAATGAAAGAAGAAGAACTAGTTAAGATTTCAACTGAATTATTAGATGAGCTCGTAAGAATTATTGATGTGTCTAGAGATCATTTTACAATTGAATATATACCATCAACGTATATCTTTGATGGCGAAATAAATAAAAACAGATACCCATTCGTAGAAGTACTTTGGTTTAATAGAGGTGAACAGGTGATGAAAGAAACAGCAAATGTCATTACTCAATTTATAAAACCATTTGAGTATGAAGATGTCGTTGTTTATTTTAATGATTTACAAAAAGACCATTATTATGAAAATGGTGAACATTTTTAATATGGGGTATGAAAGGTAAGAATAGTTTAAATCTATGCTTATCTTTTTTTTTCGTCCAACAATTGATAAAATAGATTGAAGTGAGGTAAATTATGAAAACAAGAGATTTAACAAAAGGTAATGTCAAAAAGAATTTATTGTATATGTCATTGCCAACCATGGCAGGATTCCTTGCCCAAACACTTTATGATGTTGTAGATATGATGTGGATTGGACGGCTATCTGTAGAAGCATTAGCAGGTGTTACAATATTTGCAACTATATTTTGGCTCGTAGAGGTACTCAATGAAATCATTGGTTCGAGTTCCGTTTCATTAATAGCTCAAAGTTATGGTGAAGGTGATAAAGAAAAAACAAGTAAAATCATAGAACAGACCATTGCCTTTAAAGGTTTAGTTGCAATAATAGCAGGTATCATTTTAATATTCACTTTAAGGCCACTTGCTGCATTTTTTGATACCAATCCACGGGTTATAGAATCGGTAATCAGTTATGGTTATATAAGAATATTCTTTATTCCAATTATGTTTTCTTCTTTTACAGTCAATACTGCATTAAGAAGTATTGGTGATTCTAAGAAACCATTTTATTTGATGCTGATTAGTTCTATTTTGAATGTTGTTTTAGACCCGATATTTATTTTCGATACACTTCCAATTAAATTTGGATTTATAGATATTACTTTAAAAGGATTTGGACTCGGTGTATTTGGTGCGGCACTTGCAACTGTTATTTCAATTTCCGTTGCATTTGTCATCGGTTTTTACTTCTTATTAGCTGGTAAGAGTTATGTAAAGATTTCTTTTAAAGGCATTTTTAAGTTGGACAAAGAAATAGATTATAAGTTAATAACCATCGGCCTACCAAATGGTGCAGAAGCTTTAAATAGAAATTTAAGTAATTTTGTTGTTATGAAATTCATTGGACATTATGGTTCAGTCGCCATAGCTGCATCGGGTATTGGTATGAGATTTATGGGTTTAATCTTTATGCCGTTAATAGGACTGATGATGGGTGGTGGCGCTATAGTTGGCCAAAATATTGGTGTGAATCAGATTGATAGAGCCAAAGAAACAGCAAAATCCGCAGCACAATTAGGCGTTGCTTTGATATCTGTAGTGAGTGTTGTAACATTCTTCTATGGTGAACAGATTATGAGACTCTTTACAACAGAACAAGAAGTCATTACAATTGGTACTCCAATGCTTAAGATACTTGTTTTAGGTATGTTTTTATTAGCTATTTTGTTTGGTTATTCAACGGTATTTTCAGGGTCGGGTTACAATATACCATTTTTCATCTCAAGTTTCTTTGGGAGATGGGGAGGAGCTATTCCGTTTGCATTTATAGCAATTTATATTTTAAAATTAGATATCATGTGGTTATGGGTATCCTATCTGGTTGGTGATTTTGTGGAGTTTATTGTCATCATGTACTACTACAAACAAGGTAAATGGCAACACAAGAAAGTTACATAAGGAAATAATATCAAAATACCTCGAAAGGGGTATTTTTTGTACAAAAAAACCAGCTACGCTGGTGTTTTCATAATCTTATCATAATAAGTTTTGCTTTGTAGTTGATCGCCATTCATTTGATAAAGGTATCCGAGTTCTTTATAAATGAAATCTTTATTACCGTCATATGTATTTAAAGCATAAGTCACATCATCTATCGCTTTATCAAGTTGTCCTAAAGAAACATATGTAATGCCACGATTGAAATAAGCAATAGGTTCCTCTGTTACAGATAAAGCATGATTGTAATTTGTAAGTGCTTTTTTAAAAGATTTGATCTGATAGTATGTATCTGCTAATAACTTATGGGCTTCATATTGAAGTGGATCAAGTGAAATGGATGATTCTAAGGTATGAATAGCACCTGTAATCTTTCCTTTTCTTAAAAGCTTTTTAGATTTTTCCAAATAGTAGATTGCATCAACTGATTGGTGCGTAACGTAATGTTTTATAAACAGTGCCATAATAATCACTGGAATGATAACAAGTATATACATGCTGTCTCCTAATTATTTCTTTTCTAAATTCTCAAAAGTTATTGTTGTTTCATCAAATGATAGTTCATATAAACCTGTCTGTTTAGGCTCAATGTGAATCAGATGATATGCTTCTATGTTATAAAAAGTGAGTTCTTTTTCTTTTAGATTTGTCGTAAGAGTTTTTTCTTCTGGGAGTACGATTATACATTCCTTGTTTAATGGATTGAGTTCAATCAACTCAGAATTTAGATCAAACTCCTCGACTATAAGTAAGTCTTCATCATAGTAAAAAACAGTTATATAAGATGAAACATCTAAGTCTGAAAGATGATTGCTTACAGCAGTCACAAGATCAGATGATGTATGTTCATAAGTGGATACTCTATGTGAATAACTCTTTATATCCGTGATATTATCCACAGATATACTTGTAACTTTTTCATCATCTATGGTCTGAATGGAACTGACCCTCGCTTCATCAATTTCGTCAACAATAATGCCATAAACTTGAAATCCTAAAAATGCTAAGAGTACGATTAATATTGCTATAACAATTTTCATGATAATCTCCTGTTCCTTATAAAGAAATTGCTGTTATTTACTCTTCTAATTGAAGATATTCTCTGTCTTTAAGCATACCATTAAGTGAAAAAATTTTCTATGAACTATTGGTAATGTCATAGAAATTAAATAAGATTCATATCAAATAAAATGTACCTTATTGGAGATTGGTATAGGAATAGATAATATACACACTATTTACAAATAAAGACAGATGATATATAATGACACAAAATGGAAAATATTTGAAAAAGGAGTTTGTATGAAGCAGTTTATCAGTTTATTAATGGTATTTATGTTATTAAACACAGTAGTTTATGCTGAAAAACCGACATTCGAAGATATAGATGACAGCAAGTGGTACTCAGATTGGGTCAATATGATAAAAGATTTGGAAATTACTTCAGGTTACCCAGATGGTACATTTAAACCTGATAATAAACTTAAAAGAATTGAGTTGTTATCTTTTACAATGAAAAGCCTTGGTTATGATATTCCAGTATCAAATGAGTATTGGGGTCAGAATATTATTGATAAGGCAATAGAAATCAACATCATAAGCAATCAATCAACGGATCTGATGTTTAGTGATCCAGAGGGTTATATCACAAGAGAGGAAACCGCAAGAGTCATTTATAATGCGTATCTCAAAAACAATGAGGTGTTTAATTCCGATGTGGATCAACAAGTCAGAAGTATCATTACTGATATGGATAATATAAGCAGTATGTACATTCAAGGCGTTGTCGGTGTCTTTTCATCAGGGATTGTAGAAGGGTATGCAGATAAGTCATTTAAACCTAAAAATCAACTGACTAGAGCAGAAGCATCAGTATTTATATCAAGACTTGCTTTACCTGAAAAGAGAAAAGCGGTAGAACTGGAACTCTCATCTTTTGAATACAATACAACAAGTACTCTAGCAAAAGACTTTAAAGTATATTACTCACCGGAACACCAGGATATTTATAACATCATGACCATTGTAGATACAATTGAAAACGCCGATATAGAAAAAGGTTATGCATGGATTGGTTATTTATCATCAGAATCAACTCATGCTATGAGCTTATATTCCAATATGGAAGACTTTGATTATGCCCCTGTTGGTATACAGACAAGCTATAAAAGATGGGATATCGAAGTCAGAAAAAATCCACCAACCAAAGAATATATGGATTGGATTCACATCTTAGGTTGGAGAGATAGAGATGAATTAGAACATGAGGAAACCTTAAAAGCAGTCTTTAACTACTTATTTTCTGAAGATTCAGACCGGATTTGGGATAAATACTTTGAATATGCCAACATGGTAGTAGAGGAAAATATAGGTATAGAATATCAAACAGAGTCATTTGGAAGAACCGTTAGGATTACTGCAAGTACAACGGGTGTTGGTCTGTATGTGACCCGTAAAACAGATGCTTTACCAGTTATGATAGAAGATGGAAAAGTAATTGTACAGTATGCAAGTGTATTATCAGATGGTTCTATAGGTACTGTGATGTTTCATGATGTAACAGATGAAACCTCTTCAGAATGAGGTAGTTCATCAAGTGATGGTATCACTTATAAAGATGTCTGTAGTACTGATGCAAAACAAATGATTGAATCCGATGAGAATCTTATTATTTTAGATGTAAGAACACCTGAAGAATTTAAAGAAAGTCACATAGAGGGTGCGGTTAATATCTCACATGATTCAGTTGAAAATCAGTTAGAACAACTGGATATATCAAAACCGATTTTAGTGTATTGTGGAGTTGGTTCCAGGTCAGCCTATGCATCAGATGTTTTATCCAAACTCGGTTATGATGTCTATAATATGTATGAAGGTTATGAAACGTATATAGGAGAACTCTAATGAAGAAAATACTCTCATCGCTACTTATATTTGCTGTGATTCTTTCATATATATCTTTTTATTCAGTTGAGGTTTATGCTACTGAGGTGTTATATGACAATAAGAGTTATAGCAAGTTAGAAGTTGAGAAATACATTAAAGACGAGTTAAACAACAGTATCCCTTCAAGTAAAACGATCAATGGATTTGAGCTACTTTTTAATGTGGAGTTACATAAAGAAAAATCTCTATTAGTTTACGGTACATATGAAGATGTACTTAAACTTGAAGGCAAAAATGATTTTAAAATCGTTGAAGGAGGATATTATACAAACGATATTTATCGTGGAGAGTATAGAAAACATGGTTATACAGATACTGGTGGGTTGTACTATTCAAACGATTTTCCAAGGGATTCAGACTCTGGTAGAAGTGTATCAGAAAAAGAGTGGATTTATGAGTATTGGGATGTAGTAAGTGAAGAACCAAGTAAATTAACAAAAGATGCTACAAATGAAACGCGTCCTTATTACAACCAAGTTAGAGAAAAAATAGATGATATGGTCAATGATGTGCTAAAGAACTCAACCAATGATTTAGGGGCAAAAGACCATGAGAATCAAGGGTATGCGGTTGCAGATCATATGAATGTTAATACACTGAACTCCACACTCTTTAATGGTG